>JAAUYL010072751.1_pt1 | contig 15523 bp, 21 predicted proteins | sample 7278011 | NCBI WGS metagenome assembly JAAUYL01 (sample SAMN14350225, study PRJNA611818) | marine sediment metagenome | isolation source: surface marine sediment (1.8m) | place: French Polynesia: Moorea | collected 2018-08
AGAGGTAGTTGACGAGCAACTTCATGGCCGAGCCGCTAAAGTCCCGGATCTCGACAAGACCGGTTTGATTCTCCTTCAAATCCGAGCTGAACATCGCGTTGAAATACTGAAAATAAAATTATTAAGTGAGTGTTTCCAGCTTATGGATTTGAAAAAAACATACCTGTGATCTGGAGGACAGGATAATCTTGTGAACCGGAATTGTCTGACCGTCATTGCACTTCAAAGTTGCATCGGAGAATTTGTCCGACATGACGGCCGTTTGCAATGATTTTGCCACTTGACTTTTAACATCTTTCTTCTCCGTCTTTTTGACTGGTTTGTTATCGTTGCTTCATAGGCAAAGACTGATCGTATAGTTGACATTCAACTTCAGGTCGTCACTGTTGTCAGCGTTGAACTCGATTCTGGCAACATGGGTACGTTTTTTGGCGGAAAAATGCCAAGAGAAGCTTGACTTGCCCATTGACGGATCATTGACGGACAGTTGCCCAGACATGAGGAAATTTTCATTTCCAAGGCTATGGAGATTGCAGAGTAAGTCCACGATTAAAATGTGGTTTAAGGTGCTACAAAAGCTTAGAAAAGGGATCACCTGTGAAATGTCAGCTCAGCAAAATCTGTGTATACGTCCCCTTCTCCAAGTACTATATAACATTTTTGTCGTGTTTGAACACTCACGGACATCTTCAAATTGCTTGGAAAGGTCCGGTCAGGATTCTGATACGGAACATTGACCGACCCAGTCATCATTGATTGTGCCTCAGCTCGGTCCTCGGGAGGGTGATGTAGAGCCAGAGCAACCGTTGGCACAGACAGTTGGACGGATCCCTCGACCATGATCGCGGTCCATGTCAACGATGTCCGCGCGGTTGCGAATTTCGAAGCCATTTTTATACACGATAGGAAATCTTAGCAGACAAAAACCCTACTGCCAAGTGGTAACTATGAAGACAAGTCCTGCAATAACGACTTACTCATATGTTTAGTGTATACCTATACTCCTTCCTTTGGCACATGCATCTAATAATACATTGACATCGACAGCTTGGGGGTCGTTGCTTTCAAAAGACTGTTGTCAGCATATTTTATATTGAATCACGATAATCTAAATAAAAGGGACTGGCGCAGAGTTGATTCTTTAACTGTTAAATATGACACTGCCGTCGTGTTGCCTGCAAGCCTCTTTCATAGCATAATACCACTTGCTGATTTTCGTCTTGGATTTCAGCTCTTCAAACGCGTCGCAACCTTCAATGGCACTGAGAACTCCATAGACTGCCAAGTCCGACAGATCTGAAATAGTTGATTACGGTCATTATGTCATTATCTGATTACAACTAATCTTATGTACCGGGTTTGTCGCCGCCCATAAACTTGGTGCCCCTGGCCTTGATTTCCTTGAGCCAGAAGTTTACTTCGTCGAACAGCGATTCCCTAACCTAAATAGCAACACATTTTGGTTTTCCAATCTTTAGTCTTAGGTTAACTTACGTCATCCTTGAGGTTGTGGCGCTTTTTCAGTCTCTTGCCAATTATCCACATGACAAAGGCGCCAAGATAAATGACTAGATACCGTTCCCAACTAGAAAAATGCTGGTCCCAATCTCCAGCTTTGTCAAACCACTCGAATGCCTGGAGAGCCTCCTTGGGAGTCCGGTAAACATTGGGACTGAAAAACAAATTGACTTCAATGATATTATTCTTGAACAAGCAAGCTTTTGTTTCATACCTGAGAGTATGCACTAGAACGTCGTCCGCCCACCGTCGCCACTTCCGTTCATTGGAGATCGCCTTCTTGTCTTTGCCAGGATCACGGTGCTGATAACCAAAATGATTTCACAGAACAAGTTTGATAAGATCATCCAGTCTTACTTGGAACATTAGGAAGTATCTGTTCATGATCTCCAGCTTCTTCTTCTCGTCGGTGGCCTTGACGATGGGGTAGCAGTTGAGGACCTCGGCGAAGCCTCCCTTCGGGCGATCGAAGAGAAAGCTGTACATCGAGGAGACGATCGCCGACGAGTCCATAAGCTGGACAGACCTGCCGTCCTCCAACTCGGCGATCAGGATGGGCACTTTCTTGTACTTTTTCGACCACCTCAACTGAAATTGCATCCAATAATTGCAGAAAACCTCTTGTGATTTTGATCACAAACCTGAGTTCGAGTGACCGAGTTGACCTCGATCACGTCGTAGTTGACGCCGAAATAGTCGAGAAAAGCCCGGGTTTTGCAACAGAATGGACAAGTCTGAAACTGGAACAACTTGAACTTGATCCCGGAGTTGTCGGCCGGGGTCCGGATCTCGCGGGAGACCTTGAGATCATTGGGCACGACATCGCTGTCAAGAAAATAGTCTTTTGCCGAAGGCTCTTGGCCGTCTTGTCGTTCCAATTCTTGGGCTTTTTTGGCATTGTTCAAGTAGAGACTGTAGCCGGCTCCGGCGGCTACCCCGCCCACCAGTGCCATTGTCCAAACCTTAAAGCTACTGCCTCTTCCTCCTCCAGCACCAAATCGACTTTGACTCGTAGAAAAGTGTCTGTTGTTTTGAGGACAAGATGCTGTTGCTGTCTTAATTAAAGTCGACAACGGCAGCGCCGATTTTAAGTGACAGGCCCTTGACAGTCTTGAGCAGGTCGTTGCCGACGGGATCACAATGTGGCGTAGGCTCGCCATGGTGAAAGAATCTTGCCTTCACTTCCAATTTGAGATCAGATTTTGGGCTTTCACGAAAAATTATCGAATCGGAAAATTATGTAAACAAACTATCGAGGTTGCGAGGCAAAACTAAAAGTTGCGCTAAAGAATATATTTTCTCGTGAAATTATGCCAAGATACATATCATTGAGTCAGAAAAAGTCAACTGCCTAATTGCCAGATTTCTCAAGGCTTGGTGATTGTAAACAAATAAGCAAGGACAGATGCCCATCAGTGTCACAAAATAAATGAGAAAACTGTTCTTCATGTTGCTCTCCGGATTGAAGGCATTGTAGAATGCAATCAGTGCCAGCATGCCAGCCAAAACAAGGATGATCCTCAGCACATTGAGCTTGTATCCAGAGTTTCTATTGCTGGCAGATTGACCTTGATGTCAAACAAAATAGGATTTTATGGACGACAAGCAACCACCATCATGGTGAGTAAGATGATCCAATTCGATCCTGAATTGAAGTATGATTCCAGTGATCAAGACAACAACGTGGACTACAATTTTGGTTACTTCCATGGTGGCATCTAGTCTTTTTTCTAAATGTCTAAAGACTTGAAACTCTGCCAGTTGATGAATGTCAGAAAAGTAAGCAAATTCGATTGCTGTCATCAACGCTGGACCAATGGCCAAGATCCATCTGAGACGCTTCACTGCCAACTCTTCATTGAGGCTGTCAACAACATGTCCATGGTAAATTGTCAGATACTTGGACACCAATACAAACCAGACGGAAGCAATCGCTTGTTGTCCAAAGAAAAAGACTGAAACAGTTACTGACGTTAGATTTTAACTTGGATATGATTTGATATGCTTACGTGAAACAGTGGCAAAATATGAGCCCAGATCACTAAATGGACCAGTTAGCTCAAAACTAACAAACAGAATTGTTGAAAACTGAGTAGAGATGATAAAAATTTCAATGGATACGACAATGACTTGACCGAGAAATGTCTGCATGCCCAATGGCTTGTTCTTGTGATGGCACCTCATGGTGAAGAGCATAAATATTCCAATAGCGCCAGAAATAGCAAAAATTGCAGCCCTCATTGATGCAAGAAACATTTTTAAATACTATTTTTGTCACAATGCTTTCAGGCAACCATATGTTCACGAACTTGGGAAATAAAATAAGTTTTTAATTCTAAAAAGACCCTTTTATAACCACATTAGACTAATTAGATGCTAGTCCTTATGAGCTCAAGATTGTGCAATTTTCATATTCAGGTCAGAGATTACATTTATGTAATTAAACGAAAACAACAACCATTGGGTTGTCAGAGGGCAATAGCTGCTTTTTGGCCAAGGCCCTCAGATTTTTGTGATTGTATACAAACCAACTGGGAAACACTGAAAACAGGAGCACATGATACAATAGAACATTGTTCCTGTGATCATTGCTATCGTTGGCAAAAAATGCTCCATATATAGACAACAATGCCAGTCCACATCCAATGACTAGGACAACCCTCAGTACAATGATCTTGTACCCAGAATTGATGTCATTGCCCAGTTGCAAAAAGATGTTCTTAAACATTGCAATACAACCATCACCATCCTGGTGAGCAACATGGTCCCGCTCAATTCTCCACTGGAGGATGATTCCAGTCAACAAAACAAGCAAATGGACTGACACAAAAGTGACATTGACTTTGGAGGCTTCGTTCTTTTTCAGACCACTGAAAACATGAAATGCTGCCAAGTCTTTTACATTGGAAAAGTAGACTAGTTCAATCACCACTAGAATGGCTGGAAGCAGTACCATTATCCATTGCAGCGTTTTCAAAGCATTTTCTTCATTTAGGCCATTGATGATGTACCCATGATATATGGTCAAATACTTTGTGCTTAAGATGAACCAGATTGTCGTGACCCCCAAGAGACCCAGGTAGAAAACTGATAAAAGAAAATATTGTTACACTATATATTACCAGATTGAAAGTGTTTGACAATCAAACCTAAAACACTAGCAAGCAAAGATCCCAGCTCGCCAAATGGTGAAAAAAGTTCGAGACCAACAAGGAGCAGGGTTCCAAAAACGGCAATGGCCATGAAGACGTTTAGGGTGAGAATATTTACACGACTGAGGAATGACTGCATGCCAAGTGGTTTGTTTTTATGATGCACCATCATGGTGTGCAGCATGAAAGTTCCAATGAACCAAGAAATCAAGTAGATTATGGTTCTGACAACTGATGAAATGGAAGTCATTGTTAAGATATACTTCGAAAAAAGTATAGTGTTTTTAACTTGTGACCAGTTTGCTTCTTTACAACTCTATTTACTTTTACAAAAGATGATTAAAAGTCGAGTAGTTGTTTTGCAGATGTCTCCAAAGTGAGATTTTAGGCAAAGGCAAGTAACCAAATATTTGGAGCTGCTTCCTTCCTGGAGTCCTGAACCTAAAACACTTTTAAAAATTGAAGTTAGTTATTTGAACATCAATGAAGCATTGGCTCTTCCATTCTCATTTAAATGATTGATTCAAAAACATCCTACTTTTATGTGCGTAGGAAGATCATACTGTCGTGAAGCTGAAGTTGCTTTTTAGCCAAGGTTCGCAGATTCTTATGGTTATAGACATACAAGCTAGGGAACAAGCTGATGACTGTGATGTGATAAATAAGGAGATTGTTCTTTTGACCAGTAGTGCCAACATTGAACGTGTAACCGTAAATGCTCAGCAAAGTGAGTCCCAAGCCCAAAACCAGAACTAATCTGAGTGATTTCATCTTGTACTCAGAGGCATGCGGATTTCCAACAATGACTAAGAGGTGTTGAACTGATGCAAAACAGCCTGCACCATCTTTGTGAGCCAAGTGGTCCAACTCTATCCTTGAATGGAGTATGATCCAAGTCAACAAAACAAAAATGTGTGTCCCAACATAGATGACATTGATGCCAGCGTCTGGACTCTTCTTCTGACCACTGAACATTTGATATGCCACAAGGTCTTTTCGATTTGAAAAGAATCCCAACTCAGTCGCTACAAGCATTGCTGGAAGCAGAGCAATTGTCCACTTTAAAATCTTCACCGTCTCAGCTTCATTTAGTCCATTGATGATGTACCCATGATATACGGTCAAATATTTTGTCGCTAAGATGAACCATATTGTAGTGACAATCACTAGACCCAGGTAGAAAACTAAACACAGATACATGAATTGCTTTACTTTGAATAGATATACAGTATATGAGAACCTGATATGCTGGCAATTGATGAGACCACTTCATTAAATGGTCCAAAAAGTTCAAGACTAAGAAAAATCGCAGTTCCAGAAACAGCGACAATCATGTAAAAGTTTAAGGCGATGACGTTGACGTGTCCGAGAAATGACTGCATGCCCAACGGTTTGTTTTTGTGAGACAGCATCATGGTGTGCAGCATAAAAGCTCCAATTGAACAGGAAAAACAGTACAAAAATGACCGAATGGCAGAATAAAACCAAGTCATATTTGAGACCTTGATGGAATGAAGCTGAAGCTTAAACTGTTGTGTAATGATGCAGACTCTTAAACAGTTTTTAACAACTTCCTTTAATTAAATACAGTTAAGAGCATTAACTTCCAGCAACAAAATATAGAATGTAATTAGCATGTAAACATGAATCTTGTGTAGCCATTTTTTTGGTCACTGCAAAGTAAGATTTTGACAGTGTGAAAATAAGTTCCAAAAATCTGCCGGTACCATAACCATTGATGATGATCTATATTTTATTCCTAGAGGGGTGTTGCTACACCATTCTCATCTTCTTTTCAATTGCCATTTGAATTTAACATAGATGACCATATTTTAAGAATCGGCCATAATTTTACACTGATAAACATCAAATGTAAGTTTCTGAAATATTCTCCAAGAATTTGGAAGCAATTTGCTCAATTTTCAAGCTTGGCTGATTGCAGAAAGAATCAAAACAATTGCAAATAATTTTTCCACTTTTGATGAATAAATTCGCTCATAAGAATCAAATTGTTGCCTGCCTACAAACCTGATTTCGTGTCGCTATATCACAAATCATACCGATTTTTTTCCATTAACAAAAGGATCAAAATTCTCATATAACTTGGTCAGGCAGCTCAAAAAAAGCGCATTGTCATTGTCGAATCCAAAGCCCAAAAATATTTTTTAATTCGCCTCAAGGTGTAAAAATTTGATTTTTGAAATATTTATGCTTATTTACAGCATTTTCACGAATTTTCAATAAATGCTCGTACAGCTCACTTCCGGTAAAATCAAAGCTTTTATCGTTGCCAGGTATCTGTGTGTTTCAGTTCAATCATGACATGGAATGCTTTTTAACAGCCAATACCAAAACATTTTTCCAACTTGCAAAAATAGTTATTTATGATGTTATCCCACCTAAGCTTATTTTACTTTTTACTAAGTGTGGCCCACATTTGGCGAGCTCTCCGTCCAAGATTATATTGGAATGCATGGTCTGCGCAAACGGGACAAAATTGCTGGATCTTTGGTACTTTTGAGCAGGGCATATTTTCATTGCCAGATTTTGCTAGGTGCAAGCTGTCTCGTAGTTGTAATAGTACAAGATTCAAGAATGAGTTATATTATTGCTTATGGCTGCTACGCTGCATCAATACAGATTTTATTTTAGGCTAGATAAAATCTCATAGACCGACCATGTTTTTTAAATATTTTGAGGCTTGATATCTACATCCATGGTATTTTCTTAAATGAATCCAACAATAGCTGGATTCTGAAATGTTTTCTATGCTCTCCGCTCAAGTGGTGGTGGTTCAAAGCTATACGAAAATTGCTACAATGTAGAACTGTTGGACGCTACATAAAAAGTGCATAAAATGTGAAAATGTAGGTAACCAGATACAAGTGCTCACACATATTTTTTTCGTGAAAACATGAAGACTGAACTATTTTTAAAATGGTGTGCCAAAATCAGTGTACAGATCTTGCAAAACAAGTATGAAGGCTATGAAAATTAGTGTTACAAGACTCCCTACCAAAATGTGTTCAACATCAACCTCTTTGATATTTTTACTGCTCCAATTTCTCATGATTGTGGCTGTGATCGGCGATGCTAATATTAATGCTCAAGCTGGCCAAAATGATGATCTCCTGTACAACTCATACCAGCATGGCGGAGTCAAGTATTCCATAGTTGCATCCAGGATTTTGAGGCCGTCCACAGTTCAAACGGTGATGGTATCACTCTCAGAAGACTCTTTCGAGGTCGCCGAGGTCATGGCATCTTTGATAAGGAACGGACAGGCTGTGACGAGCAACTCGGCCACAACTTATCCCGGGCAATCTCAGGGAATTTTGTTAAAGGCAAGTGCAAAAATAAAATGAATATTTGTCATGTCACGTAATAGCACCCTGCCCACACTAAAATCAACAACGCGGAGCGAGAATTGTTTTCACTAAAATGTGCAACGAATGCTTAAGATTTTCTTTAAAAGACAATGGATGCATTAAATGCTACACGAGTAATAAAAAACTTGTGAAATCAGGTGCCGCCGGATAATAGCGGAGCGGATGGCGATTACAAACTGCGGGTAGAAGGGCACCGACCTCGCAGGGGAGGATTGCTTTTCGAACATGTGGCCGACCTCGAATTCAACCGGAAGTTCCTCTCAATCACGATCAGCACTTCCAGAGCATTGTACAACGCCGAGGCTCCTGTTAGAATTCGCGCCCTTTTGCTGACCACCTCGCTGAAACCATACGAGGGTATCGTCGATCTCTTCATCCTGGATCCTGACGGGTACTGATACAAGATTATTGTGCCAACCGGAAGTGACCTAACCATTTTTGCAGGTACATCATTCGTAAGTGGAATTCCAAAGAGCTCAACGTCGGAGTTGTCACGGAGACCTTTATTCTGCCAGAATATCCAAAGGTATTTATGATTAGAATTAATTCGTGAAAATGTGAGAAACCATTTTTTGTCCAAGGTTGGATTTTGGACTATTCGTGTCAATGCTGAGGGACAACTTGAGGAGCACAAGATTAAGGTCGAGAAACATTATTTGCCCCAAGCTTATGAACTGGTAGCAACGTTGCCAAACTTTGTTCTTGACACTGATGAAGTCCTGGAGGCTTCGGTTGACGGAGCATTTATCACGGAGAGACTGGCACTCGGCAATGTCTATGTCAGATGGTTGGCCAAGAAGATTGACTACCAAACCCCAATGTACAATGACACTGTGCTCTACAGACAAGTATGACCATGATATTATGTTTGGTTCGGTCCTTCATCAAGGTCTTGTGATTGCAGAATTACAAGCACTACACCAAGATTGCCAACCGATACTTCAACAACAAGTATTACAACCAGTGGACAAGAGCGAATTCAAGCAGCATTGGCAATGCCAATGACATCTTTGACGATCCATACTTGGAAGTTAATGATGATGTCCCGGAGAGACCATTGGTTCAGAATTGGACTTTGATTAGAACGGATTCTCATATTTTTCGGAAGGGCATTGCCGAAAATGAGCCTTTTGTCCTCTACATGGACGAGGTCAGGAAAGTCATGGGAAAGACCGACGGGATTCAAGTCCGGATCGAGGCTTGGATGACGGAGTATTTTTACAACGAGACGCAGTCGGCCTTTGCCGAGACCAGGATCATCAGCAAAAAAGTCGGGGTGGCCTTTTTAGGTCCCCAGCCGATGGTCTTCAAGCCTGGAATGCCTTTAGAAGGCCAGCTCAGGGTATGTAGTCTTAATATGATTTCCTGATCCAATGACTGAGTTGCATTTGACAGGTGCTCTTCAATGAACTGGTACCCCTTGACGAAGAAACCCTGGCAGAATCGAGCTTGAGTCTGACCATTTCCGGTTTGAAAGGGGAATCCGGAACGGAAGTGATTCTTGACCGAATAGACATCAACTCCAATGAGATCATCGACAGCGAAGATAATTTCTTTGGCAAGATTGTCACGGAGCAAACCAGACAAGAGTTCCTGGCCAAAGGGATCTTGAAGTTCAAGATTGATATACCGGAAGATATTACAAAGGCCAAACTGGAGGCTGTCTTTGATCACCCTGATTTTGGCACTGTCACGAAAAGAGCAGTAGCATTCAAATCCCATGCTGGACGAGGCAACGAGTACATTCACGTTCGGTCGAGTTCGAAGAAGATCAGCGTCGGCGAGTACGCCGTCTTTCATGTCAAAACCAACTTTCCGTTCGAGGTCTTCGACTGGTTGATCATGAGCAAGGACATCATCTGGCACGGAGGCCGCGAGGTCGGCGGCAACATCCACGCCGAGGTCAAGACCTTCAGCGTCGTGACCTCCGCCGAGATGGCACCCGGTTTCCACGTGGTCGTGATGGCCAAGACCAAGGACAACAAGATCGTCGTCGACTCGGCCTTCTATCCCGTCGATACCATTGACCGGCATGCTGTCGACCTCAAGCTCGTGCAGGTCAAGAACCATCTGATGACCAGCGTGGAAGTCACCTGTCGCGGCGATCCGGGCTCGGTTTTTCTCGTCTCTACAATGCGCCATTTTGCTTTTCCCGCTCAAGGAATCTACACTCTGACAAAGACTCTTTTACTCAACAACCTGCATGATTTCGAACAGGATGGTCGTCGGCATTTGCACAAGTATGTAATGATGTTTAATTGCAATTAAATTACCTTACCATTTATAGGTCTGCAACCACCGATCTCTTGGGAGAGACTCCGGATGACGTGCAGTTTTTTCACGCTCCCAATCATGAAATTGACTCTGCCGCCATTTTTCGATCCCGCAACCTGCTGATGTTCTCCAACTACCTGAACCTCGCCGAGACCAAGGAGGCCGCGGCCTGCAACGTGAGCATGGGGGAGATCCCGTGTATGTTTGGAGGGTGCTTCGACGTCAGCCAGAGGTGCGACGGCAACCAGGATTGCCAGGATGGCTACGACGAGCGTGGCTGCGTTGAGGAGGTCGAACTTCAGCTGGATCAGATCAAAAAATACCGTTTGTCGAGGTAAAAATAAAAAAAATCGTGAAAACTGGTTAATACCGTTTATTTTCCATTTTTAGGCAAAGTCGCTTCGAAGATTTTTATGATGTCGGTGACGGTGATTGGGGCTGGATTGAGACTAACATAGGTAACTAACAAAAATGGATCTAGATGAGATTGTTTGTTTACATTTTCTAGACGAGGACGGCGAACAGTTTTATGAGATTGAGATACCGGAAACTCCCGACGACTTTTATTTCCACGTGTTTTCGATGAGCAAGAACAATGGCATTGGGTTACTAGACCCGCCGGCTAGCTTTAATACAATCAGACCCATAGATTTCTACTGTGAAGCTCCAGGACAAATCCATCGTGGAGAGTCTGTTGGAATCAGATGCAATGTCATCAACAGGTCTCCCTATGAAATAGGTATTTAAGATTTTCCCGCGCATTTTTGACCAGCAACTAAAACCTTGTGCACATTTTTTAGAGGCTGTGGTTATCCTGAAAGGATCTGAAGATTTCAGTTTTATACACGTGGAAAAATATGGTTACGTAACATCTTACGCGCCAAGATTGTCCAAGGGCGACCACCATCACTTTATTTGGCTGAGGTAATTAAAGCTCAATTATCTGGTAATTACCTCATTATAATGCATATTTAGACCTGAAGCGGAAACGGAAGTCTACACACCTATAGCCATCCATTTGGAAAAAGGGTCGGTGGATGTGACAATGCAACTGTCAAGCCAGATTGTCCTTGTCAACCAAGAAATGACCATTGAAATCCTACCTGAAGGAAGCATCGTCCACCGGCATACTTCCGTCTTGTTGGATCTGAAAAACAGGTCTAGAATATTCTGGTTTTTGTGCTTTTATTTTGCATAAACTGTAGTATTTTATAGGGCCAATGTGCTAAGATTCATGAACATTATCGTGGATGAGACTCCGGTGATTCCATATGAAGTTTACAGGAGATTTATTTCCGGTTCACCAGAAGGTCATGTGACAGTTTGCGGAGATGTGATTGGCCCGATATTCCCCAATAAAGAACCGGTTAGTCTTGAGAGCATGTTTCCAACCGGAAACGGAAGGTTCGGCAAGGGCACCGAGTATCACGCCTTCAACCTGGCGGCCAACACTTGGCAGCTGCACTACCTTCGCCTGACAAATCAGCTGGGTAAGAAATATGGGCGTGGCCCTGACTCAAAGTGACCACTCCCCCTTTTTCAGCTGACATGTTTGATGTTGCCAAGAGCGTGTTCCAACAGATGAACATCGAGCATAGTGCCATTATGAGGCGGTTCACGGCGGCGGGGGGCGTGGCAAACTGGGACAGGGCCCCGCCCTCTGTCTGGTTGACAGCCTGGGTGATTCGAATTTTCAGCCATGTCTCTTTCCAAGACTGGGAGGACTACATTTACATTGATCCTCTGGTAAGACAATACCCAAGCCTAAGTCATCAATGTTGCAATCTCATATTTTTGCAGATAACGTCCAGTGCAGCCATTTGGCTGCTTAATTATCAAACGACTTCCGGTTACTTTGTGGAGGTTGAGAATGGAACACTTCATCAGGCATTCGTTCCTGGAAATCCAGGCAAAGACTCGTCCTACATTGCCCTGACAGCTCATGTACTGATTGGACTCGAAGCTGTATCTAAAAACCTGCAGGTAATTCTTTCTTGCACGTAACAATCACAATATCAAGTACAAAAGTCATGACGTCATAAATAACCATCATGGCCCCCGCCTTTGACAAACAATCCAATCTTTATTTCAATATCTGATTTTATTTGAGAGACGTTTTCGATGGAGACTTGGTCATTCCCTGCAAGTTGTTGGCAGAGCTGCTCTTAAAAAGTCTTTCGCTCGAGCTCACGGCCAAAGAGCTCATCTTTTTCTTCTTCTTTTTCTTGAGCACATCCTCATTTGCAAATCCAAAAGGATCCTCCAGATCAAGGTCATTGACATTGTCCATGACATCTGTCAGCTTGAGATCGTACAGCTCACTTCCGGTTTGATTACTTCCGTTTCCGCCCTTCTTGGCCAGCTTTTTCTGCAGCTCCAGGATCTTAGCCTCCGTCTCCAGGACCTCTTTGTCATGGACTGAAAAATGTAAACAACCATAGAAAATGTAAACAAAACCACGTGGTCTTTGTTTACACTTACTCGAGTCAGCCTCGACAAGGCCCTCCGAGGTCAGGATCATCTTCTTTTTGGGACCGGCGACGGAGTTCTTGTTTCTGCCGTTGAAGTTGTTGTTGTGCTTGCCGTCGCCGAACGCCGACAACCCCATGGCCAACTTGTTGGCCTTGCCTCCTGCCTTTTTAATGGCCTTCTTTTCTACGACGTCATCAACGTAGGTTTTCATGAGAAACTGAAATGCCTCGTGCAAGGTCGGCATGTCTGCCATCCAGTCGACATGTGGATTGTACTCCTCGTCCTCCTCAAGTCTTGGTTCAGCCCTAAATTCAAGTCTTTGCATTTCACGATATTTTTAATTAATTAATTAATTACTTGTGAAGAATTTGTAAGGTCCTCTTCTTTAAGGCATCATCGAGCATTTCCTTGACCTAGAATGTCATTGACATTGATGAGAAATGGATTGGCAATCATTTTGGATTATACCTGTTCAGTTTGACCTTTGGTATGAAAGGCATAGAAGCTAGATGGTCGGATGCCCATGACGGCTAACGCGCGGGTCAGCTCAGCGAGTCTCCGTTTTTTCTCCGCTTGGGAAATATGTTTGTCTTCAGTGAAGAGGACAGCATCGTCAATCTCATGGGTGGCTGTGTACTTTTGGTCTGGTGTAATTAAAAGGTTATTAATTAAGTCATTTAAGCTCACATTATTGACTCTTACGCTTCTTGGTGTTCTTCAGTTGGCTGAGCATTTCAAGGTCTGGACTGAACGGGGCTCAAATTCAGACTGACCCTGTCGTAAGTACGTTAATAATGATTTAGGAATTGCCAGTCCGAGATGTTTGTCAACGTACCCTTGGTTGTTGTTTTTCTCAAATGAACCTTGGTCTGCTTACAATGTCATGGTTGATGAAGAATGTTATTTGGTATTTAGTATTTACGCCGTGTTACTTCTTGCAACCACCACTATTACAACGTCTAAATATCCAACCAGATATAATGTTCCGTCAATGTCGCAATCATCTGCAAAACCATGCTCTAACTTTAGCAATGGATAGAGTCCATACAATCTAAGGCATCAAAATGTGCACGACTTTGAAATTGCACTTGAGTGCAATGCATCCTGATAGCACTTCCTGTTTATTGGACCATTTTTGATCATGACATTGATGGATCAAATGCAGACTGGACGCAGTATCTCTGTATTTTTCTACCGTTCGCGTTCTTTTCAAAGTTGGGATTGACCTAATCAAAGAGACAGAGACCTTTATAGATGGACTCGACCTCTTGTGCAACATTGTCATGAGACTTAATGGTGTCACTGGGGACGACAAGAAAACAACAGAGCAGAGAATAAGTCAATCTAAGGTCCCTCAATGAATGTCATACTTTGAAGAAGCAAAAGCGAAGGCCATCACGATAACGGCCTATTTCTTGGCCTTTCCTGTGTTGTAGACAAATATTTAGCTGGAAGGTTGCTGTGTTGTGTGACTTTAACAACACCATTTAGTGGTAATGATCATGCAATTTTTAGTAGTTTTCCAATGGCAAAATGTGCTTGCTGCTTGTATTTCCTGTCTTGTAAAAGAATTGTTACAGATACATTGTTTATCGCTTGGTACTGGATCTTCTCCTGATTGGTGACTTTGATGGAGACAGCAGGGGTGGTGCTCCGCTGAAGCTGTTGTTTCTGCTTCTGGAATGTCCTGGATTGACATTTAAGGTGTCTTTGGTCTTTTTCTTGGGTGTTTTCACAGGAGTTTTTGGTATTCCTTTCTTGGTCAATCCTTGCTGCTCCTCTTCTAATGAATCCCCTCGTTTCTTGGCAGGAGTCTTGACAATGCCCGTTTGCTCGTCTCCAACTTTGAAAGGGTCATCAGAGTAATCCAGGTCCCTGGAAATATATCGGAACAATTGAAGCCAATTGTCACGAAACCTTTTAACTTCGAGGTTGCGTGTGACCTGTTAATGTTGTCCAAGATGGACGACTGGCTCATTTTCAAGCCGTCTTGGAAATTTCTCAGGCGCTCACGTTCCCTTTGCCTTGCTGATTTGTTCTTGTTCTCCAGCATCTTTCTCAGCTCCTTGATCTTGTTGTCAGTATCCTGCTCTTCAGGATCGGCTGATTCTGAAATGGCAAGTGCATAGCAAGTGGTTTAGAAAACGCTCAGCATTCACAAAATGAATTGGAAATTATCGTACCAACAGAAACTTCAATAATGCCATTTGAGGTCAGGGTTTTCTTTGTGGTTGGTGGTAACTTCATCAGTGCTCCTGATCCAGCATCTCCAAATGCTTGCATTGTCTTGGACAAGGCACTGGCTTTCTTCATGCCCCTCTGCATCTTTTTTCTCGTATTGATGTCATCAACATAGATCTGAATTAATATGTAATTAAACTAATTAAAAGGGTAATTAGGATTAAGCGTACCTTCATTAGAAATTGGAAAGCTTCGTGCAGGGTTGGTAAATCAGCATCAATGTCAACGTGAGGGTTGTACTTGTCATCAATCTCATACTCAATATGAATGGGTTTCTTCTGATGCACTATCAGTTGTGTCCTCTTTCTCAAAGCAGTTTCAAGGAGTTCTTTAACCTATTAAATTACCACATGTAATTAAGATCTTAATGACAGATAAATGTTAATTAATTACCTTATCCACTCGTCCAGCTGTATGGTAACAATGAAAGGTAGATGGCTTGACACCCATAACTGCAAGAGCCTTGGTCAATTCCTG
>JAAUYL010022248.1_pt1 | contig 15519 bp, 18 predicted proteins | sample 7278011 | NCBI WGS metagenome assembly JAAUYL01 (sample SAMN14350225, study PRJNA611818) | marine sediment metagenome | isolation source: surface marine sediment (1.8m) | place: French Polynesia: Moorea | collected 2018-08
AATATACAGGCAACCTAAACAACAATAAGTATGGTCCCAATGCATAATTGGGTTTTGAGTACGAACAAAAAGTCGGGAATGAATGCAAGTGAAAAGAATCATCTGAATATCTGATTTTCTTTTTTTTTTTAAAAAAACCGTGAAATCGGACACTTTGGCAGTTGGCTCTCGTAGTTACCTTTTCTTTTAAAAACCCCACACAAAATTAGTACGTACCTTCAGCATTTTTTTCAACGGGCATAGGAACACTTGCATTACGGTCCCGTCCAAACCAGAGCTCAAGGTTGATCTTTTGTAAACTTTGAATGCATGCAGCAGCGAAAACTTATTGTAGTCTCAGGCCTCGCAGCTCCATGGCCAGGACAGAATTCGCCTCACGTTCTCCTAAGACTGTGAATGGGAATAAATAAGTTTATTTGTTGTGGTAATTTTGGTACCAACCTAAATATGAGCATCGCAAATGATATAGTAACATAAAATTAATCATACGCAGCAGATTGAAGATTGTGTATGAAGGGAAGAAAATCTATTCAAATATATATTTTTTAAACAATTTGTTGCTCCGGATCGTTGTTGTGTTGGGCTAAGACTTTATCTTGCCACCTGATCAAAATATAACATTTGTAACTACATATTCTGTTCGACTTTGGTCGGTAGGAAACAAAAACTTGAAATCCAGAACCTGCACAGGGGGCCAAAGTCAAGTGCTTGCTCATGATATTTTTGCCAACAATCTTCTCAGGTGAGAATGGTCAAGCGATCGTCGTCAGAGAGATTTTCACCAAGCGATTTTGGTACAACTTTTAGTTGGAACTTGGGCATTAGTATTCTCCTCGCTTAAACGTCAGTTTAGATGTTGCTCCTGTGTCTTTTTTCAAAATGGTTGCCACAAAATATTGTAGTTATTATTTTTTGTTTCTAGGCACGATCGAATGATTTTATTTTACATTTTCAGCTCTAGCGTTTTGTGACTATTCTGAGGCTCAGAAATGGCGGCGACAACACCTGCAGAAATTCACGTTCCCCCACGCCCATTCCGCCCCCTGGATCCTCCTCGACAAGCTCTGCATGGAAGAATGCTCGGCCATGGTCAGCCACATCAACGGCCTCATCGGAACGGCATCTGAAGCCGTTGTCGACCTCAAGCCGCTCGTCATGAAGGCGTGCGCCAACATCTTCAACCGCTACTTCTGCTCCAGCCCCCGATTCGATTACGCCGACGACAAGTTTTCCGGCTACTGCGACTCGTTCGACGAGGTCTTCTGGGAGGTGAACAATGGCCGCGCTGTCGACTTCTTACCCTGGTTGATGCCCCTATTCAGGCACAGTCCTGCTATGAGGCGGATGAAGGAGGCCAGCGTCAAGGTCCGCCATTTTGTCGAGGAAGAAATCATTGACCGGAAGCGGAGGACCAGGAAGAGCAGCGTCGGCAACAATGACAGTAAGGACTTCCTTGACAGCATTATGGCCTACATCGACTCGAAGAACGAGGACGCCGCCAGCAGCAGCCAGGAGCTCAGCTATCAGGCTGCCATCTACGCGCTCGAGGACATCCTCGGTGGCCACTCGGCCATCGGTAACTTCACCCTCCGGAGCATCCTCGACCTGGCGAGCAACGGCCGCGAGAAGTGCATGCGCGAGGTCAAGCGCCAGCTCGACCTCTGCTCCGGCCACTTCGTCGGCAAGGCCTCGGCCGACAGCAACACCATCAACAACGACATGATCTCCTTGGAGGACAAGAAGGAGCTCCAATGGCTGATTGCTGCCATGAACGAGACGATCCGGATGACTTGCAGTCCAATAGTTCCCCACACGGCGTCACAAGACTCCACAATTGCCGGTAAATTGTTATTATATTATTTTGCTTTGCCTGCCTGTATCGATGAAATGATTTCAGGCTACAAAGTACCAAAGGACACGGTGGTCTTCATCAACAACCACAACACCAGCATGAGCGAGGAGCTCTGGACTGAGCCCCGGAAGTACAACCCCGCCCGATTCCTGGACCCCGAGACGGGCGAGTTCTTCAAGCCGTCACACTTCCAGCCCTTCTCCATGGGCCGGAGGTCATGCATGGGCTATAAGATGGTGCAGAACATCGAGTTCTCGATCAAGGCCAACCTCTTGAAGCACTTCGACATCTCCTGTCCAAAGACGCCCCTGGAGGACATCCCGCTCGGGATGCTGGCCCTGCCGCCCAAACCCTTCGAGTTCGTGATGGCCAAGAGCGTGTCCGCCGCCGTCGCCGACAACAACAACGAGGTGATCTCAGCCCCTTTGAGCAACATCAGCAATAACAAGGTCGACTCGGAAGTTGTGATTGGCGCTTAAATTCTTTTCCTTTTTAGCCCACGGAATTTCACGGCTTTTTCCACCAACAACAATTACTTTTTAAATTATATTTTAGAGAAGAACTCACGCGCCCAAAAAAGCATCAGCTTTTAAAAAAATCAAGCTGACCCTCTTTCAAACTATTTTTTTTCTGATTCGATTCAAATTTGGTCATACCTCAAACAAGAAGAAAGTCAAAAATCATACATTAACTCGAACAATCAAAAGCCCAAAATTTTAAAGTACTGGTGAAGGTTGTACAAAGTTAAGTACTCTCTGATTAAGATATCAAAATTAGGTTTGTAGATATTTAAAACAAATATATGTAGAAATACCAATCCTATGTAAAAGACGAACATTGAAACAATAATCTCAAAAGTTATTGACGGAATTGTGATGATCTCTTTCTCCCTCCTCCCACAAAAACACATGTTTTAAAAAAATTCTAAATCTGTGACAAAATCAGGAGAATGAACACGAATATAAAAAATATTAGGAATATTTTGTGGCGCTAGGCATTTTGATCTCAAACTCAAAAGATGTCTTGTGCCACGAATTGAGCAATCAAGCAATTGTTACCATTTTTCTAAGCAAATCAAATTAAAAAAGATCGAAAAAAACAATCAAAAGATTAATTAAAAACAGAAAACACATTTACAGAACAATGCTGTATGATGGAGCCTACAAATTGTCAATTATATAGCAACTGTGAATGTGTGTTCGAAACAAGATAATAAAAAATATATAATTGAAGTAGAGAAAAAACTTGTTAAAATGATCATAGTTTTGATTCAGGCTCGCTCCACGAACACGAAGCCGTAGGACATCCGGATCCTTTTTGTTCGGTCAAGACGTGCACTGGCATCAGGTTGGTATCTTCAAGATATTTGAAGGCGTCACAGTCATCGAAATGGATTCCTGAATCGATTGTTGGACAAGGTTTTAATCAGAATCAGATCTTGAAAAAACTCGTGAAATTGCAGGATACCTGAAAACATGGAAACGATTTGGCCAGCCAAAAATTTGGTGTATTGATCGTCCGTCTCCAGATTGTTGTCGGCGCAAAAATGCAAGAACTGAAAAAATTCTTTTGCAAATCGTCTTGCTTTTAGGCTATTTATTTTTTACCTCAATGATGCTACTTAGGGCTCCAGGATTATAGAAGTCGGTGTGACCATACTCCGTGGCATTATTGAGCCAAACTCTTCCATTTAAAGCGTTGTAAAATCGCCAATTGCTCAAGTCATCAGGTGCGCACGGGGGTACGATGCCTCCGGTGTCAGAAATGCCTGGGACACCGTCCAGACCGGCGGAAAGAATTAGAGTTGGAGTTTCGAAATTGAGCATTTCTCCCGGAGTGATGCAGTAGTCGTCCAAAAGACCGTACTGGAATCGTGATCACATTTCACATGATTTCTTTTCAAAAAAAATAGTTGTATCAAGTGTTTTACAGGATCAACACCGTCAACGGGGTCCACCATGGCGACAGCCTTTGCGTTGTGGCAGCCCAACTTCAGGTAATTGACGATGATGTGGTTGCCGGACGAGTGGCCGAAGAGGAAGGTGTTTTCGAAGTCCAATTTGAGGCCATCGTTGAAACCTTTTCATAAAAAAACATGTGAAATTGTAAAACCAGAGGTATTTTAGTAAGAACTACCATCGTTGTGAAGCTTCTGTTCGATGTTGTCCTGAACCCATTTGTCAACGTCGATCAGCCATTTCGCGTCATACTGACTTGACGGCCAAGCAAATCTGACCCACGGAGAGACGACGACGAAGCCGTGGCTGGCGATATGCTCCAACAAAATACTCTGAGCTTTGGGCTCCACAAGGCCTAGCAAAAAATCGGAATCACGTGAAAGAGGAGAGGTCATGCTCAGACAGTTTAGTTTACCAGCGAAACCGGTCAGGAAGTAGGCAACGGGGAAGTTGCCCTCTGCGTTGGGCGCCCAGATCTCAAGGTTGTGGTCGAGACCGGGTACCAGGAGGCTACCATAGCTAGCGTCGCCGACCTCGAACGACCCTGCCTCGTAGGGGTTCTCTAGCCCAGAGGCTGCTGAGGTAGCAATGACAAGAAACAAAAACGATTCTAAAGTGTGCTTCATCTTTGAAGGCCAATCTCAGAATGACATTTGTTTTAATAATCTTGCTCACGTAAGTTAACTGTCTGTACTTCTTGATGACAGCTTTGCTAATCACTAATCACAGTATCCTAAATTAGTGTGAAAACAACAAAATTAGGCATTACGTGAAAAAACAAACAGATTTTCCAAGTTTGACCTATGAAAATAATATCTAGACGACAACATGGTCTGTTGTCTCACGCTTTTTTACATTCAACATTTTACATTAAATGCGAATTGCATCCATCATATTTGCAATTTCAGTTTGATACATTTTCAAGCGCCTCCCGCGCACCCTGATTTTTTGTTGATTTCCCTGCGAGGACGCGCACTCACCCTCCCCAAAATATCAACATGCAATCAAAAATATGTGGGAAATTGGAAAAAAATCCCGATTTCGATTCTTTGTCCACCCTAGGCAAATATTTGTCGCGCTTGACATTACGTTAGCGAAAATGCTTGTTGCTATTAAGAAGACAATGATTCCCGCCAACATTTGAATTTACCTGGATTTTATTCCATACCTTTGCAACACACCCAAGCTCTCCACACCTCACCTCTATGCATTATGCTGTACGTACAAGGCACCAGAATTTCAGGTATACCTCTTCGCAGCAAAGCCAATACAAGTGTCTCATATTCGAGAATAAAAACAACAGAAAAATCTGTGAAAATGGTCTGAATTTGAAATATATTGGTATTTTGTAAAGAAAAGTCGGTGAAAATGCATTTGAAAAGCTGCTGGTCGCCATGCTTCTGGCACAACAACGTCAGGGACGGCTCCTTGGCGGTGGCCACATATTCGATGGCCATGTCCGTCTGCTTGATCACGTACACTGTCTACGTCTTGACGGGGGGCGACTCCTCCCAACTGTACCTCCCATTTTTCGAAACAGGTAGGCTATATGTCATGAGCCTCGACCAATTATACAAAACTAGCAAGAATCTTTTTTTGTTCAGATCTTAACTCCGGGACCGCCCAGGGATCGGGCGGCTTCGTCATCGCCTACTTTGTCGTCCTTTTCCTCCTTAGCATCGGGCTTGTCATTGGAGTCAGGACGGAGATCAGAGGCTTCATGCTGCCATGGGTCTACTGCATGTACGTGGCCATCCTCTTCCAGGCCATGTTCGGCTTGTGGCTTGTCTTCGGCTACTACATCTACTTGGAGACTGTGTTCGTCGCCCTCTGCGACTGGACCTGGATGGGCCTGAACATGTACTGCGTCCAGGTCGTGAAGTCGCACCTCCGAAACGTCAAGTTCTACCAGTCGCCCGACATTGAATACGTCAACGACATTTGAACGTTCGTGTTTTCACAAAAGATCTCTCCAGCAAAAAATTGTAATTCTCCGCCTGCCTTTGTACAATACAGAAAATTGTGTCAAAAATATATTTTTGCAACGAAAAAAATCTGTCCTCGATGGATTATATTATCTTTCTTCGATGTGAGCCTTGATACCGTCACCTCCGAAGAGTAGGGCTTCTAGCTTTTGTTTGGTGAGAACGACTGGACCTCGAGCGGTGGCAACCTCGGCTGGAGTTGGGGAATCTTGTTGACCTTCAAGGCCGCCGAGACGGTCTTGGAAAATTAGCCTCGCGTCCACATAATGTCTCGGTCGCCGGCGACGAAGTTCGTCAGTAGCCAAGACCAAAATTACGCAAGAAATCAGGAGAACGCAGAACAATTTCATAACTTTGACTTTTCTTGGACCACAGGTAAAAACGACCTGAGCAGTGCCAGCTGGTGACCTGCACGATAGGAATAACGACGTACAGTTTGTGTTTGCATAGCTCTATTCGTTTGCTGCAAATTGTATATTCCATATTTAATTTTGTAGGTTTCATATATTTAGAATATCTGTTGTTTTTCGTCTGTTGTATATATATAGTTTTTTGAGAGGTAACTGTTTTCTGTTTCGTCTTTGAAAATCGAAATGATCTTTTGTTTGAAATTGAGTGTGAGGAGGGGAACATTGCTTTAAATGATTTAAAAAGAGAGATAGTAGTAGAAGTCGATCTTGTTTACATAAAATATACTCGGTACACTGTCGATTTTTGAGCTTCTTTTTTTAAAATCTTCTTGTTGTCGCACTGGAAATTTGCTGCATTTTCGTTTCTTTTCTTTTTGAATTACTATTTATCTACGATCTTATAGATATTTTAAACATCTATCCTTGTTGTTGAAACAATAAATTGCCGCAGGCACATTCAAAAATTAACCGAAGAAAATGCATGCTCCTTTCTATAAAGATCTCCCCAACCAACGTTGAGTTGCTTGCTTGAGGACAACCTTGATCTTGGCTGTGGTATTTATTGATGATGTCATGGAAGAGGCAAAACTGTGTGGCTAGCGTCTACAAAGTTGCACTTGCTTGTTTCTGATTTTTTTCTTTAGGGCACTGGGATTCTTCATAAAATTCTCGTTCAAAAGGCCATGGGAAGTGATTTGGGATGATGGTCTGGGTTCTTGCTGTTATGTTATTGTTCTTGCTTTCTTCTTTGCTGCTTACACTCTGTCCAAGGCCACGAAGGTTTTGGCACCGAAGGGGGACTGATACGAGATCCCCACGTCCTTGTACACCTTGTTCGGGATGGCCAAGTTTACCATGTAGACCTTGCCGGCTGCCGAGCCCTCGTGCCAGAGGGGCAGGCCGGGCAGCAGCGAGGCCTTGAAGGTCACCGGCGGCGAGTGGGGCGAGGCCAACGGGTCGATCCCGAGGACCGGGGCCTTGATCTCGTGGCACCACCTGACGGCGCCCTTGTGCCAACCCTGACCCTGTTCTTGCTCCCAGATCTCGTGATCGTCTAGCGCCATCACGACGAGGTCCACGGACCCGCCCACCGGGAGGTCCTTGAGCTGGTTGCTCCACTTGCTGCTGCCCCCTTTGCAACAGAGCTTGTACAGAGCCAGCTCAGACTGCATGTGAGGAGGGTACAGGGGGAGGTCGGGCAGGTAGGCGAACGTCTTGACGCCCTGTAGAAAGAAAGCAAACATGAGAAAAAGTGGGGAAGAAATTCAATCAAGATTAGACCTGGGCGGAGAGGTGGCGAGCAATGGCGAGGCCGAAGGCCCCTGTCCTCCCGGGGCCGCAGAGGACGACGCACAGTGGGAGCTGGTGGAGGTTGCTCGGGTTGAGGCGTCGGGCTCCACCGAGTAGCTGAACGGAGACCTCGGTGGCCGACCTCGCCACCAACTCGGTCAGTCTCTCTTTTGAGATGCCCCTGGCCTCGGCGGCCGCCATCACCCGCTCGCGCAATCCATACGAAATCGCGGGCACAATAAGGCCAGACTCGGTCATGTACTCGCCGATGGGCGTCTCCTCCGTGGTGATGATCCTGAAGTGGGCCGGCTCCGAGGGCAACACGTTCTCGTCGTTCCTGTACTTGGGCTCGTGGGCCGAGTCACCGCGTCCACCACCTCCACCACAACTGTGCTGAAGTTGCTGCTGTTGGTGGTGATGGTGATGCTTTGAGCTGCTGGTATTATGTTGTTGTTGATTCGAGGCCGAAGGGTGGTGCTGTTGGTGGTGGTGGTTATGATTGTGAGCGGAGGAAGCCTGGTGGTGGGAGTTCGAGGCTGCGGCGGCCGCGTAGGATGTGGACTTGGACGAGGCCTTCTTGATGGTGTTATCATCGTCGGCAGCCTGTTTGGCAGCGGACGAGGACTTGCCCGACTTGCTGTTGCCGCTGCCCCGGAGGTTGTGATCGACCAGTCGAACTACATCCGGCTGATTGGACTGGATCTCCTCGAACAATCTTTGCTTGTCGAACAAGGCAAGGTTGCGTTCAAAATCAAAGTCCTTGCCGTAGACGATGTTCTCGAGGTCGACGTCGAAGCAGTCGTCATTCTTGGCCTGGTGGTACTTTTGCTTTGGCGTTTGTCGATCTGACCGATTGTAGGCCTGAAAACCTCGCTGTTGACCTCCACCACCGTAATACTGATCCTCGAGATTTTTCCGAGGGCTCGTCCGATGATGATCCTGACCTCCGGCGGCGGCAGCGGGCGACTTGCCGCTCCGCCCCAGTGTTCCGGAGTTGGCATTGCTGCTGCTGTTCTTGGCCAGGTTCTCGGCCACCGGCCTCGTAGTCTTCTTTTTCTGGACCGTGATCGTGCTGGTCGCCGCCTTCCTCGACGTGGCAGAGTTGGCGAGGGCCTCCACGAACTCAATGTTCTTGATGTCTCTGGCCCTGCAAGATTGAAAAGATTAAATAATGCATGTTAAGGGTTGGCATGAGACCTCTGAAGTCTGAGCAACAAAAAATATATTTTGGTCATCGTGTTGCAGCATAGCCTCCGTTATCGAGGTCGTAAACAAAACTTTTCCTTCCGCCACACATTGTGTACTCTACAATTTTGCCTTTTTGCCCGGGGGTTCGACTTCGACGCATAGGAGCATGTGTTACAATATTTTCGCTGGAAAAGTCCAGTACAGGGAAAAATGGCACAGCATATCGTCGTCTTCAACCGTACAAACAACCCGCTAAAAAAGGTACAGCTATACATTCTGACTCTGTGCTTTTAAAGTCAAGAAGTAGGAAATATGCGGCAGATGCCTCACAGGAGACTGCGGCGGTCATAAAGCAATGTCGACACTGCCTCTCATTTTGGCATGTGCATTCTCAGCTCCGGCCTCCGAGGCCGCGAGGCCAGAAGCTTCCAGAAGTTATTTCGTGCCCTAATGGCGCAAAGTGATATGAATATGCAATTTCCCTCGCGTCAAGCAACTTGACAAGAAAAAGTAGCCCAACTAAGTAAGTAAGTAAGTAGGCATCTACTCACTCAATGGTGACCGAGGACATCTTGCTGGGGAGGCCGTTGTGGATGACGTTCTTGATCGTGATTGTCTGCTCTTCGAGATGTACGGCGTCGATAACGCCCTGGAACACCCCCAGGGTCCCGCATTGGAGGCTGACCCCCTTCCCGATCCACTGGTCGTTCATGCTGTACTCCTTGTCGACGACCGAATCGTGGATCTTGCAAGAGGATTTGGAAACCCTCTTCTTTTCCTTTTCGCCTGAAATACAAAAATCGAGAAAAATTGTCATTTAGAAATCCACGTCTTCGGATTAGAAAAAATATATTTATGACTTCTTTTGTTGAAGCAGCGAAAAATCCGTGAAAACACTTGTGAGTAAAAAAGATGTCTTCTTGAAAAGGGCTTCTTGTCCAAAAAGAGGCCGCGAGGCCCGAGGCCATTATCGTCATTACGAAGAAGTAAAGCACTATATTATTTCTTATTTTTACATGTCTCCCCAACGAGAAACAAATAAGACACATGTGTGCCTTCTTTATATTTGCTTGTTGCATATATGGGAACGAAGGCCTTTGAAGGCTGTCAAGATGAAGTCTGAACAGATGTCCCTCTTTGGAGAGAGGCTTTCCAAAGGTCGAACTTTTCAAGTACTGAACTATTTAAGAAGCAATGCAACACTTGTTAAAAATGATGCGCTGTCGTCCTGTTATCGTTAAAACGTCAGGCTGGCAGTCGATTTCTGAGTTCCCCTACAATTGGCAGCTCTGAGTAAACGAGTAAAGGACAGCCTAGCGAGGTTAGGAAATGGAGGCTCCATCAGCCGCACCGGGCACAGAGGACAACGTTTCCCGTCGCCGCGGGTCAGGGATCTCCCTGAACATCAACCCCGCGCCGCCCCCGGCCAAGGCCCCGTCCGTGGCCGGAGGCCAACATGGCCGACCGCATCCAATGGAGAAGAACTTCGGCCCCGGGTACCCCGCGTTCCCCGGCTACTCGGCCTACCCGCAGTTCGTCCAATCGCCGAGCTACCCGATGCTGATGAACCCGCCCCCTATGCCGACGGTAATCTTCTTACCGGCCATAATCATGTTGACCAAGTCCGCCATCTTCTTCTTCCCCTGCGACTTGACGTTCATGAGGCCCATCTTCTTGGCCCGCATCAGCTTGGACCCTGACATTTTGTTATTGTTTGTTTACTTTTCAGTACCAATACGGGATACCCCCTTCGCCGCCCATGGGCTACCCACTTCCGCCGCACCCGGGGATGTATGGAGGAGGTGGCTTTCCCGGATCGCAAACTCCGGGGATGAGGCGAGCGGGAAGCGCAAGGATGCTTAACGTAAGTAGCGTTGTCTCTCAATGACCCTCACTTGCGAACTGACTTGGCGAAAATGCGCTTGTTTTGATTTTTCTCCACAAGCAGCAAAGGCCTCCGAGCGTGGTTGCGCCACCGTCCGAGGCCGACTACGGGATTCATGGAGACGATTTCCACTACGACGCGGCCGCAGCGCCGGACGACGTAGGTTTTGACAAGGCCACCATTGAGGACGGGTCCGCGTTGGCGGCGCTCAAGAACAGCAACGAGCAAAGGCGTGAGAGCTTCTTCGACAAGTTGGCCTTCTGGGAGGCGACCAAGATTTCGGCCGAAAAGAATAATAGCGGAGGACCGTGTAGTCGACCAGCGGCGCCGCCAACGCCGGCAAGTCTTTCAATCGTCGCCGATGTAAGAGTCCGACTTATTTGCAATCACGTGTCACATTTCAGGGAAACATTCGTCGAACTTATTCTGTGCGCAAGGGAGACTTTGGAGGACCGTCCAATCACAATGACAGGCCGCCGTACCCCGGCGTCATCATCGAGGAGATGCTGGACTCGGCCTCGGTCCACAACGGCGAGGCTGGCGACAACTATCCCGTGGCTCTCGTTGGAGCCACGGATGGCCAGCAAGTCAGAGATCCAGACGTGAGTACATCCAAAGGCGACACGTCTTAATAATTTCCCAAAATCCAAGATTCTCTCTTACCTTTCCGATGAGATTTGTAGCTGTGTCCGTGATGATGGCGTCTTGTTTGTTCAAGTTTTTGACTTGTATTTCTTTATGGCCAATGGGCCTCAAAAAGTTTCGAGGTCACTGAGCGAGGTCGCTGCGCTCGCTTCTTCCAACCACTTTCCTTCCTGCTCGTCGTCCTCTTCGTGCTCTTTCTCAGCTCAGTTTCGTTGGCCTCGCCAGTCGCAGTCGAGTCGGCTGATCTCAGTTTTCTGTTTATTATTGTGCTCAGCTTTCGGCAGTCTCGATGGTGACGTCAGAGCTAAGCTTAAGTGATAGGCCGGTATCATTCAAATATTAACCGCAAATATTACAAAGTTAAACATTCTTTTGCAATTATTATTCAAAAACATTTATAAACAATATTTTAAATCGTTTTAACAATTTTTGTTATTCTTTTGATGTAAGAAGTCCGTTGTATTACTAAAATGTTTGTTTGTAAACAAGCAACAGAAAACTGAGCAGAAAAAAGAAAGTGATGAAACGCCGGGTTTTATGAAATCGTTGTCCTCCAAGTCGACCTCGATGCTACATGTGAAAGCAGGCCTTTGACAACGTGTTCAGTGTTTTCTAGACAGTCAGTGGTAGTGTTCAGATATAGTGATCCAAGCTGTAAAGCAGAGCGAGAAGACAAAATGGCGCTAGCATCATTCAGAGCTGGTGGCAGGATTCTGTCTAGAGCTCTGTTAACCTCCTCTCGAGCATCATCAAGACCTCCAATGTTGGCAGGGGTAAGAGAAAAGCCGTTTTGTCCATTTTACGATGAAACAGATCATAGCCTTTAAACTAGACAGCATGCCATGTTATGCAGAGGGCCAACAACAACACTTGTTCAATCGAGGCAATGTTGCCCTCGAATCGAAAGTCAAAACAGCTGGTCTGGTACTGATCTTATGTCCCAACGCTACAGCTATTGGGAGAATATGACTCCCAAACGATTTTCCATCATTTGCTTATTGTCGTGTTTGAGCGTCTCAGTCTCAGAAAAAAGCGATTTTGTCCTATGCTTGCCTTTTCGTTTGGGAGTCATATTCTCCCAATAGCTGTAGCGTTGGGACATAAGATCAGTAGCATGTTTCATCTTTCATGTATCCATAAATGGAGCCAAGAGTGAGCTCAATTCTAAAACACTTGATGCAATGCCTCCAGAGTTCGATTAGAAAGCAAGCTCGATTTCTTTCAGGCAATGTCAGTTCTTGGACAAGAGCAGTTTAGCGCAGCGATTCCACAGAGAGCTCCGGTAAGATGGCGCCACGATACACCGATGAACACGATCGTCATGTTCGTGCCACAACAGGAGGCCTGGATCGTCGAGAGGATGGGCAAATTCAACCGCATCCTCGAGCCCGGCCTCAATGTCCTCGTCCCCATCGTGGACAAGGTGAAATATGTCCAGAGCCTAAAGGAGATTGCCATTGACATTCCGTCACAGTCTGCAATTACCATTGGTAAAACAAGGATCGTGTTTCTCGGTTTAAGCAATGATTCCATTTCTGTGCCATTTCAGATAATGTCACGCTTAACATTGATGGAGTTTTGTATTTGTGCGTGAAAGATCCGTACAAGGCATCCTATGGCGTGGAGGACCCCGAGTTCGCCATCACGCAATTGGCCCAGACGACGATGAGATCCGAGATCGGCAAGATCACCCTCGACACGTTGTTTCGTGAGAGGGACAACTTGAATACGGCAATTGTAATCGCAATCAACCAGGCCTCGGAGGCCTGGGGTATCCAGTGCATGCGCTACGAGATCAGGGACATCCGGATGCCGGCCCGCGTCCAGGAAGCCATGCAGATGCAGGTCGAGGCCGAGCGGAAAAAGCGTGCCGCCATCCTCGAGTCGGAAGGTATTAAGACGGCCGACATTAACGTCGCAGAGGGCAAGAAGCAGTCCAAGATCCTGGAGTCCGAGGCAGAGAAGCAGCAGCTGATCAACGAGGCTCAGGGTGCGGCCGAAGCTGTCATCGCCGCCGGACGAGCCCGAGCGCAATCCATCGAGCTTGTGTCCAAGGCTCTTGGTGAAGCCAACGGCTCCAACGCCGCCGCCTTGGCGGTCGCCGAAAAGTACGTGGCGGCCTTCTCCGAGCTCGCGAGGACGAACAACACCCTGATCTTACCATCCAACACCGGCGATGTAACGGGAATGGTGGCCTCGGTGAGTTGACAAATCTAGTTTTGAGTTAACTTCATCCGGATTTTGACAAGTTCATAATTTTTCTTCAGGCAATGACAATTTACCAAAAGTTGCAAAACAGCGAAGGTGGAGACGTAAAGACAATTGAAGGCTTCAGCCAGGGCACCCTGGAGAACGGACAACCCGAGCAAATCCCCGAAGAGACGACGAAACCAACGGCTTCCAAGAAGAGCGGCAAGGCCAAGTAAAGGTCGCGGGCTGCTGATATTTATCCCGAAATTTGTGATCGATTCTAAACAATCTCGTGAAAGAGCAAACTATTTTTCTTGTCCGCAAAATTGTTTCACAAGGATTTTTCGTATATTTCGAATTTTTCTGTCACATTAAAAAACTCTTCGTTTAATTCAACGTTTTCTTCAAAAGAAAATACTTCGGGGGCATCAATCATTTTGATTTTGATTTATCCACGTAATTTTTGAAATGTTATTGGGGGATGACGGCATGCTAAGAATAGCTAAGAATTCTGTCGAGAATACATCATGTCGCTTCGACTTCATTTTACGTCGGCTTCTTGTCGATTGTGACCTCGAATCTCAACCGGTGTTTCTTTCTGTCCCAGAATTGTTTCTCAACAACGGTTTTGTGCAGGGTCAGACAGCGTCCTTGCTCGATCACCTGATGCCTGGGAACGTCAATTGAGACAGTCTGGTTTGAAAACTGCAGGGTCGGGGCGTGGCCGTCCGTTTTGTTGCTTTCGAATTTGATCTTGAAGGTGAAGCGTTCCGCTTCCTTTTCTGAGCCCATGATGTAGATCCAAAAATGGAAGTCGTTGGTGGTCGCCTGCACCACATCGCAGAAAACGAAAGAGTGTAATTCTGCAAATTCATTCGGACTCCACGTCTGCCCTCTTCCCAACTGAAAAGCCGGCTTATTCACGACCTTACTGGGCACGAAGTCGTTGTAGTGGTGGAGATAATGGCAGGGCTTGTGATTGACTTCCACGTGCTTCATGATGCCATTGAAGTGGACCTCAATTCGGCAGTCGGAATCACAGGGGCAGTTGACCAGTCGAAATGGACATATCTTCTCGTGCTGCAGCTTTTCAAAATTCGTTTTGCTGAAAGCTCTGCACCCTTTGATGGCAAATTTGCAACGGGGAGGCAACGCTTCGATGATCTGGTCGGCCAGGATGTTCCGGACTTTGATCGTCAGATCCACGCGGCACGTCGGACAGTGGGTCAGTTTTCGCTCGCAATCGGTGCAAAGGAGATGGCCGTTCGAGCATTGGTACATCGGCGGCTGAGGATACAGGCAAACTGTACATTCCAGGCGACAGGCATCCTGGAAGAGTTCAATCTCATCGAAGGAGTTGATTTTGAGATATTGTCTTAAGTTCTTCCTGGTTGCCATGTGTCCAGCCATGTTAACGACAAGCGGCGGCCTCCAGTGCTTTGTTGAAGTTTCGGAAGGAAAGCTCAAAGCACAGCAGTCAATTCCGTTTTCGTTTTCTTCTCTTCCAGCTTTTAATTTTTGATTTTTTCTGATTTCACTTTCAGCACTATGACTTTCAGTTACAATTTTATTTTTGTAAGTATTTCACAAAGTTTTATTTTTTGTCTTCTCCGTCGGATCTAAGTATTTAACGCTGATGATTATTCCTTTAAAAAATAAAGTTTTCTTGGCTATTTTATCTTCTGTTTCGTGTTCAGTCTTGTTTATTTTTTATTATTTCAGTTACGTGCACGCGAACAAGCTGGACAATGAGTTTCCGTGTTTCGACTATAAAAAGAAAACAAGACGGAACATTCGTTCCATCATTAAGTCGCTCGGCAATAAAGATTTGCTAAAAGAAAAGGCTCAAGGGGCGATTCGCATTAAACGGCTCTAAAGAAAAAACGTGGCTCAGGCGTTTTTTCAGCGAGTAAAAATCACCCGATCTTTTTAGTTTAACAAGGAACGATTTTTACCCGCGAGCACGTAGTGCGCGGGTCTACATGTTACTTTGTTGTTGTTGTTGTTGTTGTTGTTGTTGTTGTTGTTGTTCTTGTTCTTGGGGAGTCTTAAGACAAACGGTATCTTTCCGGTTGCGGAATGGTTTTCCCTTTTATCAGTGGAAAGGAATAATATT
>JAAUYL010033272.1_pt1 | contig 15517 bp, 15 predicted proteins | sample 7278011 | NCBI WGS metagenome assembly JAAUYL01 (sample SAMN14350225, study PRJNA611818) | marine sediment metagenome | isolation source: surface marine sediment (1.8m) | place: French Polynesia: Moorea | collected 2018-08
GTAGGGCAAATCCATGAAGGTGTTCAGGTCGGGAGTCCTCAAGCTGGTCTCGGACGACGAAATCATTACATGTTCGACCCGACCAAAGATGCCATGTCCACTGCCAACCTATTTCCTCCTAGTGAAGTCGAGCAGCTCGCGTTCATCCGATCAGCTTGGACGAGCGAAATCAAAGTCCGGAAGCAGGATCACTCTTCGTCAATTCAGGCTGTTTTGCAAAGTATCATACTTTAAGTTTTCCAATGGTCCATGCTCCGTTGCATTTTCACGAGTTTTTTTAGACAACCAAAACCCGATGGCATACGCTCTCTCGGAATTGATCAAGGGACAACTCGAGTTGACGTCGAGCTTTCTCCAGTCTCAAAAGTCTTTGTACGCTTCATACTGTGCAAGCTTGGACAGGATCGTCCAAGATCACCAATCGCTTCCAGACAAAGTGAGTATTTTTTCACGAAATACAAAAATTCATTCGCGACTTTTTTACGTTTTCAGGTTGTTTATCCCAAGCAAAAACCAGTGGTCTCCAAGAAAATGGCCATTCATGAGGAGGAGGCGAGTCAAGAATCCATTGAAACTCAGAGTGCCAGTGAAATCCTGGAAGATTACGAGTCCGAAGACTTTGAATCTCCAACTAACAGTGAGGAAGATGATGACACGATTGTACCGACTGAGATATCTGTCGAAGATGAAAGTCAATAGATGCATTTTATGTGAAAATATTTTGTATGGTGGAATTATCATTGAAGGCACTTTTTGGTGTTGATTTGATCTCGGCGTAGGACATATTTTCCTTGGATTTAGTTGACAGCTCTGCAAAGAGAAAATTAAAGCACAATGAAGTCGTTATTTTTTTTACAAATTCTTATTTAACTTACTTGAAACGGAAGGTGTTGTTGGAGCCAGCGCCTTTGCGCCATCCGGTGATACAAATCACGTGGTCTCCAGACTTGATGAAGCCTTTCTGTTTGCCAACATCGATTCCATACTGGATCCTCTCCTCGACATCGGCCGTCCAGTCATCCAAACGGTCAGCTAAAATTAATCGGACTTTAAATATCCAGGATCAAAATGATAAGCAGTTATACCTTTGAAGTAAAGTGGAATGATTCCACGATGAAGTTGCATCTGGCGAGCACACTGGTGATCGCGGGTGACGGCGACGATGGGACAGGAGGGCCTGTACTTGGCACACAACTTGGCCGTGAGCCCGGTCGTCGTGATCGTCACGATAGCAGAGGCAAGGCTGCTGTATGAGGCCATGACGGCAGCAATGGACACAGTCTCGGTCGCGTCGGTGACTTTGAAGGCGGACGCGTTGGACTTCATCAACTCCTCGAAGAGCCTCTCATTCCACATACAGGCCTCGGCCTCGACAATCAGGCTGCCCATGGTGTTGATGCACGCCAGAGGATAGTCGCCCTTGGCCGTCTCTCCGGACAGCATGACACAGTCCGCTCCATCCAGGATGGCATTGGCCACGTCAGAGGCCTCGGCCCGGGTCGGCCTCGGCTTCTTGACCATGGACTCCAACATTTGGGTGGCGCAGATCACCGGCTTGCCGGCCTTGTTGCACTTGGCAATCATCTGTTTTTGGGCAATGAACACCTTCTCGGGCGGGATCTCGATGCCCATGTCGCCCCTGGCCACCATGATGCCGTCAGAGGCGGCGACGATCTCGTCCAGGTTGGTCACTCCCTGAAGATTCTCAATCTTGGAGATGATCTGGATGTGCTTGCCCTTCTCCCCCAGGATCTCCCTGATTTCCTTGACCCCAGCGGCGTCACGGATGAAGGAGGCAAAAATTATGTCAACACCTTTCTCCACCCCAAAGGCCAGATCTTCCTTGTCCTTCTTGGACACAGCGGCCAAGTCGATTTTAGTCCCCGGCAAGTTGCAGCCCTTCCTGGACCCGAGATAGCCGCCGTTCTCAACCTCGCCAACGATGACGTTGTCGCCCTTGATCTCGTTGACCCTGACGGAGAGGAGGCCGTCGTCGATGAAGATCCTCTTCCCTGGCGTCAGGACCTTGGCGATGTTCTTGTAGTCCACCCAGAGCATGTCCTTGGTGCACTTCTCCTTGAACTCGTCGTCGGTCGTGATCGTGATGGTCGAGCCGACCTCCAGGAGGACCTCCTTGCGGCCGTCATCGCCTTCCAATTTGCCGGTTCGAATCTCGGGTCCCTTCGTGTCCAACGCGATGGCCAGCGACGGGGTGTAGCCCTTCTGGTCCGCGTAGCGCTTGGCAGCCTCGCGACAGTTGTCAATGGTCTGGCTGTGGTATTCGTGATCGCCATGGCTGAAGTTCATCCTGGCAATGTTCATGCCCTCTCCGATCATGTCGAAGAGGAAGTCAACCTCCCTCGACGCGGGACCTGAGCAAGAACAACCACGTGTTGCACTTGATATAAATAGTTGCTATTGTTTAAAATCATTTACCAATGGTACATACGATGCCAGATAATTTCACATTAGATGGACGGCTGAGGATGTGGAGCTGAGCGTTGTAGTCGACGGTGGTCGAGGCCACCCTAGCCATTCCCTGAGCTTCGGGTACATCCGAGGGCAGGTCTTCCTGAAAATACGACAGCAATCATGTAATGGGATGTCAAGATCAAGACTTAATTGGCAGTACCTTTCGAAGAAAAACCGAGGAACGACGAAAAAAGTGAGAACTCATTTTCAACTCAAGTCTTATGATTTGATGAATACTGTTATCGCAGAGTGCCTGAAGCTGCGTTCCCTCTCTCCGTGATGATTCGCTCGTTTGTTTGTTTGTTTGTAATGCGTTTGCAGTGATCTGCAATGCTCGACTTGAGTCGAATGGTACCCATAGGAAGGGCTGATGATTCGCTCGTCGGCAACAAAGTAAGATGAGCACGGCAACGCACCTAAATCACGGATCACGGGCCGGCCAACAAGCATGAATTTTCACAAAAAGCCTTCTTACCTGGAGAGCCTGTTGGGATTGCGCGATCACGCGAACGCAATTTGAGAGGAGCCTGTAGCACTTGAAAAATGCAAGGCGCTTCACTTATTACATAATTCTGTGATTTCGGTTTTGAATTTCACAGATATTTTTTTCGTGAAATTGCCCACATCATCAAAATTATAACTATACACGCTCGCTTGTGGCATATTTTTAATGTAATGTACGTAATTAGCGTCCATAACCTTTTTAAAATTAATCTATGTAGAAATAAATGAAATTATTGTAAATTACACTTATTTAATTTCACAGAATGTTTACATTTGCAAAAAAGTCCCATTTTTCTGAATGATTTGAAATAAATAATTTTGAGAAAAAACTCGTGAAATTGCAAAAAAACATAAGTTCATAGTATTGTGATCGCGAAAGAAAATAACACTTAATGCCAGAATTTATTAAGTTAAGTAAGACACTGATGGACTGTGTTCTTTATTGGAGCATATCCTGAATTCATTCATTGCCAGGCTAACATCAATCATATACTGCAATTTTGAATTTACAGAGGCTTATGACAACTGATTAAATTATTCTATCACATTAAAAATATTTGGATCTTATATATTAGGGATCGCAAAACATGTTACAATTAAACCTTAAAGCTAAACACAAAATGATTCTAATGTATTAATGGATAGTAAGTAGTGGTTCCTTAAAAACTAGGTTATGTTTTATTTTGTAAATAAATTCTGGAGGATCATGTTGGTAGGTTGAATCTGATCCTCTGCTTTTAAGCACTGACAAGTGCTTTTTCAAGTCATGGTTTTCCTCCTGCCAAATTCATTCAATTAGAGCAATTCAATTAACCAATTAAAAGCTAATCAAGTACCTAGATGAGGTTCATAGTATGACGTTCGTCGTGGGCTGGACAATCAAGGCCAAGACGGACACAATGTCCACCGACAGTCGGACAACCTTTATCATCATAATGGTCCTTGCTTGGCGGACAAAGTTTTTCTCCAGCTTTGCACCAAGGACCACATTTAGGTGTGCAATTATCCTCAAAAGTTGGCCAGGAGCAGTAGGAAGCCACTGGGCAATTGTTGACCATGTGGTTGTCGGTGTTAGTGCACTCAATGCTATGAGCACCACAACTCAAGGCTGGACAAGTGGACATGTCTGGACAAACCCTGGTGGCAGGATCATCGGGATTCATGATGTCCAGGCACATTGGCTGGGTTGTGTCCAGGCAACCATCATCTCCCCGACTCCTTCCACAGGATACCTAAAACAATCACTGACATTGATTCATTGTATATATACTTGTATACAACATTTGGATTAACCTGGTTGTAGGTGCTGCAGGTTGACGGACAAGGGATTTTGCAGCCATCCCGAGAAAATAGCGGCACACAGACTTCGCGGGGTGGACAGCCGTCTACCCCGGTGGGCATGGGGCAGAGCTGGCGGGAGTGGATGTCGCAGGCGGGCGGGCATTGGAAGGTACAGCTATCGGTACTGTCATCCTCGACACAATGGTCTTCCAGTGGACAATTATTGTCAGGATCGATCCCACCTGGACACTTGACATAATTTTCCTTGCAGGTGATCTCGCACACGGGCGGACAATTCCAGTTCATTTCTTCCGGGTCAACTTGCACGCACTCCATTGCCTGAAATCCGAATCATATTAAAGAATTGTCAATCATGGTAAAAAAACCCGGAAGTTATATGTCATGTTATGGCTTACGCCAGGCTCATTGATGCAAGCTGCCCCATCCAGAGGCCTCGGTCTTGTATCACACTGGATTTCATCAACAGCACATTGAGTTGGGTCCGGGCAATATTTCGAACAACTGTCAGAATCATATTTTATGCAGTTGGACGTGCCCACTGGGCAAGTGTGTTCCGTGCCCGCGATCATGATGGGCAAGTTCTGGATGCAGTTGTAATAGCCATCTGGACAAACTTTTGGACAGAAAACTGGACACTCGGTGTCTTCTGCTTGTGCTACGCATTGCGGCATCCCGGGGCATTCTGGATTTGAAGAGTCACGAGCTGGACGACAGAGTTTCTCGTTGCTCTTACAGCTTGGAGGACAATGATTCGTGCAACCATCGACCTCCTTGGGAATGCAATAGCTCCTCTCTTCTCCTTTAAAAATAAAGCATATACTCATGTGATCCAAAGTCATTAAAATAAATGTACCATGGTAGTGAGATGTGCATGTCAGTTCGGTGGCATCGTCACAGAACTCTGGACAATCCTTGTCCTCCGCGATGCACTCATATTGATCAACAGGACAAGTACGCTTGCCCCCCGGGATCAGGCAGGACTTCTTCCCGGCTCCGCACATATTGGCATTGTAGGAGGCACAGTTTGTGTCGGGATCACAATTGGCATCAGCCATTGCGACACATTCGACATCTGCAGTCTGACAGCCGTTTGCATCCCTGGTGAAACATTGATGCTCTCCAGCTGCACACTCATTGTCTTCAGGACAATAGTTGTTGCACATGACAGAATTGTCAACAGCTTAAAAACAGGTAGGTTATCATTGATTGCGATTTATGGTACTAGAATAACCTACTTGATGCAATCTTCTCTGGCAGGCAAATGTCAGCAAGGTCGCAACCATCGGCATCTTTTCCTCCTGAACATTTGATCTCGTTGTCAGGATCGCAATGTGTTTCACAGGGGTAAAAACATATTTGGCCGGTTTCTAAGACATACCCGTCAAGGTCTTCACAAACCTGAGGCTCCAGACACCCATTGGAAAATCCAGGATAGCAACGCTGCTGGGTATCTGCGCACTCTGGTGGACAAGTCGCGTGAGGGCATCCATACCGGTCAGTGTTTGGCAGACACTCGCCTTCTTTTGGACACCCCTGAAAAAAAAGGAGTCATGTAAAATTAAAGTGTGCAATATTTTGATATTTTGAGCATTTACGTATACATACATCGGTGTCGGGGTTGGCTGCATCATAGCACAGGATCTGAGTGTCAGGATTGCAGGCAGCTGGACAAGGGCTGGCACTGCAAAAACGGCCACTACCCGGGGTCCCGGCCGGGAGGTTATTCCTGACTCGTACGGGTTTGCATGTCGTGATCAAGCATCCGGGACTGGCCTCACCGACATGGGCCATTCGGGAGCAAAACTTTTGACTATCTGAAAAGATATAAACATTATTTCTCTGCTTGGTTTGAAGACAATGTTCTTCTTACTCTTTGAGCAGCCGGGAAGCGCAGGACAGGGGTCTGGGATGGTGATGGTGTTTTTCGTCGCGTCGACATTGGGAATCGGGTTGAATGGCATGAGGGGGTCCAGGGGGGAATCATGATCGGCCAATGCTGGAACACCGGCGGCCAGAAGTGAGACGGCAGCCACGAGTAGGACCCTCATGGTGCACAGGCGTCACCAGGTGGGCAGGATCCCAGGCGGATGTTCAACCCTGTGGACGGCGGCGGCGGTCCCTGATCTTGATGTACCTGCAGGCCCCAGGATCTAGGCGATACTGTTTTCAGCACGGTATACTTAGATTGGCATGCCCAACCGTGATATACATTGGCAACCACATGTGTTTTGCGACTGCACGTATAATTTCACATACAAACGTAAGGTCCATAGTCTTGACGTCAGAGACGACAAAAGAGGATATGGTTTTAATAAAAAAATGATAGCACATGTTGTTAGGATGGCATATTCGTATTCAAAGGCGATCAAAATCCATATTTATTTCTGGATCATCATGTTGGGAAAAGCTGCAAGCAGTCCCGAGAGGCCCCTATCTGTACAAGACATATATGTATGTAGATGTACGTTTGCCTGCAATAACATTTAATCCACGGCTGAAAAATTTGCTCAATGCAAAGCCTTGGGATGGGACGTGAGCGAGCCACTTGTTCTGAAATGGCAAAACTGTCACTGCCAGATTGCCTTCCCATTTTTCTAATAATTACATAACCGACATATTTTTTTCAAGTCCAGAGAACAGGAAAATCATTCTATGCTGAGTAAATACTACGTCCTTAAAACGTGAATGAAATAAGTCGCAGATGTTGGTTAAGGAATCGTAAAGCACATCATTTTTATGGTCATGTTTATGGATCTTTCAATAATTAAGATTAATTAAACGATAGCAAAATAATTATAGTGCCATTTCACTTGGGACAGCATTTCTAAATATTTATGTACTTTATGTTGACTGAGGAAGAAATATAGTCGAATATTGTTTATAAGCTAGCAATAATATTGCAATAAATCAGGCCTCTTCAAGGCTTTCAGGACAATTTGACTGGTGCATGCGTGTGGGATCTGGATTCCAACCAGGAATTTAAGATTTAAGAAATTATATGAAGCAGTCCTCCAGGATGGACTTGCACACGGCCTTGTTGCATCCAGCATTGTCAGAGTCGGCTTCGATGCAGAGCTTCTCTCCAGCAGGACAATAAGGCAGGCACACCGGTTGACAACTTGCCGGAGCCCCGTCGTCGTGGATGTTTCTCGAGCAGAACTGGACCTTGGCGGAACAGTCGATGCCGTTAAAAAAGTAGAGTCCATCTGGAGCAGGACAAGGTGTACCCTCCGGACAACTAAGGGTTTCGCATTTAGGACAACCTTCTTCGTCAAAATCTTTCGTGCAGTATTCCGGTAGCAGGCAGCCATTCGCGTCGAATCCGGCCTGACAGGCAAATTCGTTCGCTCCACACTGGGCATCGCAGACCGTCTCGCACCCCTCATACTCCCGTAGCTGGCAGAAGCCCACCTCGCCGCCCGCGGGGCACCCCTGGTCGTTGATCAGGGTGTTGGGGCACTCCTTCTGGGTAATCTCGCAGGCCTCCGGACAAGACTGGTCGCAATACTTCTCCGGGTCGATGATGTCTAGGCAGAAGTTTGGATCTTGGCAGCCGAACGGGTTGGTGGCACCTTGGCAAAACTGCTTGCCAGTTGGACAGTTCTCGGTAGGGCATTGAGCTTCGCATCCTTCAGGTGGAGCAGGATCAGGAGCATAGCAGTACTGATCGTAATTGGGGCATCCGGAAAGGCTGGGGTTCTCGCAGACAATCTCCCCGTCAGGACAATCCATTGGACAGATGGGATCGCAGCCCGGGACGGCATCGATACACTTGCCCAAAATTGGACAATTGGAAGAATCGGTTCTAGGGCAGTAGTGCTGTCCAGGATTGCAATGCTTTGGACAAAACGGGTCGCAGCCAGCGGTGATCGGGTAGCAGATTTGCTGAGCCGGACAATCGTCTCCGGGCATCAACGGTGCGTCGCATCTAACCTCATTCTCTCCACATGGCGTTGGACAAGTCGGCGCTGGACACTCGTCCTTGATCTGGGTCGTGTTGAGACAGTAGTCCGCCCGGTTGCACATCACGGCGGGGTCCGTGTTCGGCAACTTGAAGGTGTCCCCCGTGCAGGCTGTCTCGCCTTCGCCGCATGAGCATTTGCAAAAGTTTGGACAACCGTCCGCCTTTGTCTCGGGCAGACAATAGCCTTGAGCTGGACATCCTTCTGCCGGGGGGACGTGGGCCTCTCCGTCTTCGTGCTCGCAGTAGATTTCATTCGGACCGCAAACGGTTGGGCACCAGTTTTCGCACCCGGGTTGGGGGTTGTTGTCCACGCAGGTCCCGGCCGTCGGGCAATTGTTCTCGTCCAACTCTCCCGGACAATGATGCGTTCCGGGCGGACAATTTCCGGAGCAAAAGTTCGGGCAACCGTTGAGCACTTTGGGAATGCAGGTGTCGGGCTCCTGGCAGCCGTCGTTGTCGAAGCCCCCGTGGCAGCGGATCTCGTCGGACTTGCAGGGCGGGACGGGGCAGAAGACCGGACATGACCCCGTTCGATCCAGGCACTCCCACTTCTCCCAACACCCATCGTTGTCGTAGTTGACGCGGCAGGCAAGCTGGGTGGCGGTGCAGGTCGTCGGCGGACAATGCATAGCCGGAGTCTGTTCGCAACCGCTCGGCTCGATGTTGACGCAACGGGACCCCATGTCACAACCCTAACAAAGACCCGGATCAAAAATGGAATCGGAACAATTAATGGCGGGCTTAAATACCTTGGCGTCAGTTCCAAGATTGCAGAGAATGTGCTTGTCATCGCAGAGTGGTGGACATGATCTTTCGCATCTTTTTCTCAGGGGGGAAGTGTAATACCTAACGCCGCACTCGATCGTCGGACAGAAAGAGACCTCAGTCGAGCTCAAATCCAACTGGCCCACACAAGATATAAAATTTTGTCTGGAAAAAGAGCAAATTTTAAAACTGTGAATTAGGTATGTCATGCATCTAGTCTTCGACAATTCTTACCGGCTTCCGCAGGTATTAACCGAACAGGTCTCACCGGAAGCCCCGGACGCGAGGACGACGACGGTAATCGCGACTGCCGCCGCCGCCGCCACCGCCGACATGCTAACCTCGGCTGGGTCCCTCCTTGTCCTCTAGTCGGGGTCGGGGATGCTCACGGGGTTGATCAGGCAGCAGCAGCAGCACTTCTACCAGGCCCCGGGACTGAGGGACTACTGAACAGGGGGGCCTGCTGTATATACAAATATACTTAGATCTATACTGAAATGTCCATCATCATTCGCATTCGCTTTTTGGCCACTTGTGCACAGAACCTATACGTGCATCTACTGACGTAATTCGAAATAGGATACAATACCATATTTCGCGAATAAATTGCCTAAAAATGTATACAGGCATGCCTATTGGTTGTAAACCACCTTGTACCACGTTTGTGTCGCCGAGGAAGCTGTTCGCTAGCGCATGTAGATTTTGGATGATGTATTGATATGCAAAGTTTTTTTATGATTTGGGATTCGAAAGCGATTGTCACCCCTCCAAAAGCAAATTGATTTCGAGAAACCGGAGGCGTTAGTCAGTTTTCAAAGATTTTTTCCTAAATTAGGTCCTTAAATTCGAAGTATGTAAGACTCAAATACGATTTTTAGCATCAAAATTCAGCGTGTTGCAAAATGGCAATCTCGACTTCCGATCTCGTTCTCATCTGTCGCTCTCTCAAAATAGGAATCGAAAAATAATGGCAAAATCTGAAAAACTCTATAGAATCGTTTAACCTTCACCTGCTCGCAGCTCGTCTGTCGAATGTAGAAATGACGTAGGTTCACGAAAAATCACAATTTTCAATTGAATTTAAAAATAAACCAAATAAATGAAGAGACATGAAAAATGAGGCTATCACTGATTCGGATATCCAGGACGCTGTCACGAGTGAATGGCGATAAAAATCGCAATGAGTTGCAAAAATCGAGAAAACACCCAGAAAAAGTTGGTAAAACAATTCAATTTAGAAATTATTTTTTGACCGAAAATGTCCGGTTGAGTAACGACGTGCGCATACGCTATTATGGTGCGCGCGATTAATTTGCGGCGCTGCCAGACTCTCAAAACGTTTCTGCACAAGAATGTTCGAGAAAACGCCACTTTCAGATCTCGTCCTCTAATTAATGACATTTAATAACGTTGGCTTCTTGTAATCAACGCCTAAAAATCATATCAAAAGCTAAAATGAGCTTAGATTCACTGTAAAATTATCTAATAAAGTGGTTTTTTTTCTCTCTTTGTCGTACTTTCGAACTTGGAAGCTTTCCCAAACTGTCAAACACACCAAATCAAAACAAAACAAAACAGAAAGTCAGAGAAACAAATTCGTACTTTGTGAAATTAATTCGAGAAAACGATCCTTGAATTCGCGGCCGGCATGCTGTCATCTTTGGCGAGACAGACGGTGGCACGAGTCGGCCTCAGGTCGACCGCCACCACCCTGCTCCCGACGGCGACAACGTCGACACTCCAGGACAACCAAGGTCACCGGGGTCAGAAGAGAGACTTTTCGGCAGCCGCCGTCCCGTCGTCATTGTGGAACCTTGGCCGACTCAACCACGTCGCCATCGCCACCCCCGACTTGCAAAAGAGCGTGTCCCTGTACCGCGACATCCTGGGAGCAACCGTGAGGTCAGTGTCTTAAGCTTTGGTTCCCGTCAAAACTGGTTTTGATTTCAATGTTTTTTTTATTCGTAGCGACCCGCAAGACTTGCCCGAGCACGGCGTGACGGTGGTGTTCGTGAACTTGGAGAACACAAAGCTGGAGCTGCTTCACCCGCTCGGCCCCAAGTCTCCGATCAAGGGGTTCTTGGACAAGAACGCCAACGGCGGCATCCACCACGTCTGCATCGAGGTCGACAGCATCACGGAGGCCGTCAAGGACTTGAAGGCGAAGAAGATCCGCTGCTTAGCTGAGGAGCCGAAGATTGGCGCCCACGGCAAGCCCGTCATGTTCCTGCACCCCAAGGACTGCGCGGGCGTTCTCGTCGAGCTTGAGCAGACCTGAACAAACTCCACATAACTTATCACTGTTTACTCCATATGCAATGACTGACAATTTGCAGTAAAATTCTAGATAATTTTTAATTACGAATTTATACTTTTTGTTTTACTAAATGTCATACATTCTTTCATTCCAGGTATGAAGTTGTCAAATGGGTTAGTGCTGGTGATCTTGCTTTGGTGCTCAAGTTTGACTCTGGCTGAAAACAACTGCCTCATCGATTCATCCAGGAGAGCGAGGGACTTGGCAACAAAAACTCCTTACAAATATGTCGGGAACTCCAACGTCAACACTAGTCGGATTCCGAGCCATTGCCAACCGAAAAAAGTATGGCTCCTCTTACGCCACGGAACTCGAAACCCAAACAAGGCCGAGATCGTGGCCATCAAGGACAAGTTGCCAAAGCTCTTGACCAAAATCAAGGAGCAGCAGCGACTTTGTGATCGGGACCTCCGCCTACTCGAGAGCTTCAAGGCGGACGTCGTCGCTGACGAGGCCAAGAGCCTGCACGCCGAGGGCGAGGTGGAGATGATGGCGATCGCCGAGCGGTTGACGATGCGTTTCCCAACCCTGATCACGGAGGACTATCATGACGAGTGGTATCGGTTTCGATCCACCGACGAGGAGCGGAGCCGGAAGTCGCAGTTCTTCTTCGCCTCGGGCTTGTTCGGCCGCAACGTGGCCTACGAGGTCAAGTTCGAGTCGAGCATCCGGCCCCACGACCCCGTGATCAGGTTCTACAAGTTGTGCGACAAGTGGCTCAAGACCGTCAAGAACAATCCAGAGACCTACTTGGAGAGACAGCGTTTTGAAGAGTCGGACCTGTTCCGCATTCGGGTTCTGGATGATCTGTCCGACAAGATCGGGTTCAACGTCAGCCTCGACGACTTGGACGCTATTTATGCAGCCTGCACATTTGGCCAAGCTTGGCACCCCGACAAAACCTCACCCTGGTGCGGCCTCCTCGGCGACGATCAGCTTGATATGCTCGCCTACAGGTCGGAGTTGAAGACGTTCTACGTGAGTGGGTATGGCAATCGTCTGAACTACGATCAGGCGTGTGTCGTTGCCGAAGACATCCTGCAGCACTTTGACAGCGTTGTCAACGATAATGACAAGACCAAGGGTGTGTTCTACTTCTCCCATTCTGGGGCGCTGCTCAAGCTGGCCACATATTTAAGGCTGATGAATATTTCGCAAGACGAGTTTCCAAGACATGACAACTACGATCCCGATCGCCGTTGGCGGGCGTCAATAGTAGATCCTTTCGGGTCGAATATTGGCCTAGTTCTACTCCAATGCGAAGACAATCAGAGCGACGAGGCCGTTTTCAAAGTGGCTCTGTACCTGAACGAGCATCTAATTCCAATCCCTGGCTGTGAGAGTGACCAAGATGAGTTGTGTTCTTACGAAGCATTTAAAGACTTGATTGCCAGCTATAATAACGATCACAATGGAAAATGTGATTTCCAAGCGATTTGTACCTGACAATTGTGATAAATTGTTTTCTACTTGAAATAAATAAATATTCGTGAAAATGAGACGAGCTTAATTTTAGAACGATCCGCTATGGTTTATTGGAACGAATGATCGCACAAGTGTTGTTGATGTCGTGACAGACTCGATTTAGTCGAACAGACCGAATCCCATGTCGTCGTCGGACTCCTCCTCAGGCTCGGGAGCCTTGGCCTCGGCGGCAGGAGCGGCGCCTCCACCACCGGCAGCCGGGGCGGCGGCGGCAGCAGCGGCCGCGAACTTGCTCGGGTCGGCCAAGAACTCCTTGAGGAGCTCGGCCTCCTTGAAGGTGATCTCGGTGACGGCGGCGACAGCCATGCACTTCTTCATGCCGTTGACGAGCGAATGCGGGGCCGAGGCGATGGTCGGGTAGCCGATCTTCAAGCACAGGGCGGCGACATTGCGGACGCCAGACATGAACCTGGCCTGGAGGTCCTCGTCGGTGATGTCCAAGATGGCGGGGTCGAAGATCGAGCCCGACTCGTAGACCTTCTGGATCACCAGCCCGTAGGTGAAGGGGGAGATGTTCAACATGTTCAAGAGCGTGGCCTCGGACATGCCGACCTTGTCGTCCTTCTTGATCAGATGGACGTCTTGGATGATCTCGATGGTACCCTTCGTAATCTTGGTGGGGATGTTCAAGGCCTGGAAGAAGGAGGTCTTCTCGGGACCGAGGCCGGTGTTCTGGGACGGCACGGTGACGTCGAGGGGGGCGATGGCGCCGGCCCTGGCGGGAGCCTTGACCTTGTTGGCCAAGAGCATGTCCCGGACGGTCACGAGCTCCTCCTTGGTGAAGACGAAGCCGACGTTGCCCTTGATGTGGGGCAGGAGCATCTCGAGGTCGGGGTTGTTGCCCAAGTGACCACGGATGGCCTTCCTCATCATGGTGTTCTTGCCCATGAGGACGACGGCGTGGCCGCGGAGGCTGATGCGGATCTGTTGCATCTGCTTGGAGCCGACATTGTCAGCGTGGACCTGAAGACGGAATAAATCGAAAATTAAATTGTCACTTTTTCCGATCGCCGATTTCGGCCACTTACCAAGAAACACTTGGGATATTCGTCCAAGAGCTGGACGATCTTGACAAAGTAGTTTGCCTTCCACGTAGACTTGTCCTCCCTAACCATCTTGTTTCAGTGAAATTAGGGAATTTCTGAGGAAAATTTAAGGACAAATCACTCTTTTCAGTCGAATGTTTTTGTTGACAGAGGAAGCGGAAACGTCAGCTGACGCGCACATTGGCCGTCTATGCAGTGCTATGTTGTACGTTACATCGTTGTTTTACTTCGTACAATAATATCGCGAGCGGGCTAAAGTAAAATAATTTCTGTCTTGGATATTAAAAATCAATTATTTAATTTAAAATTTGAAAAAAATACGTGAAATTGGAAGAACGATAACAAAAGATCTAGGTAAATATGCTTGGTTCATTCGTTTAACCGCTAAACAGAGACCAATTATACATTGACATTGAAATACAGGACGCGACTAACTTATGCAAACTCTGTAGAATTTGGTTTTAAGATGGAAAAGAAGGAGCTGCTATTCCTTTTTCTGGTTGTCCTGGTGGTCGCGGCAGCAGTTCTGGCATACCTTTTAACAGGGGACGATTTGCGAGACGAACTTCACGGCTCAGAATCAGGTAAGAATATGAGTTAACACTCATTGGGGACAAAGCCGATTTTGATCTTGATTACATAGCCACTGGTCAATCGGGTAAGGACCTGGCTAAATTCAACGATGGTATTTGCGATGATGAGCTGAACAACGACAAGTACAACTTTGACAACGGAGACTGCTGCGAGGACAACACGGCGTCCAGAGTCTCTTGCAACATTTGTCTCTGCAATGTAACGATTATGGAGAGGATGAGGATCAATAATGGCTTCGTTTGCAAAGAATACAAATTCCCTCAAGATAAAAGTAATCCCTTAAATTCCTTAAGTGGACGAGGAGGGATATTACCAGGGGATGGAGAATGCCAGGATGGTATGACCTGATAAAACAAGTAGGCTATACACTGAATGTCATCTTTGTTTTGCATGTAGACTTGAATAATTGGGAGCACTTTTTCGATGGTGGCGATTGCTGCTTAAACGTGACTTCTTCAGAGAACTGCTTCAAGGGTTTAGAGTTCTGCATTGAGTCCGAAATTGGTGATGGCACCTGCCAGGATTATAATAGCGGTAAGTGACAACGGACAGTGACAAAAATCTATGACATGGTTATTCAAAATTCTGAAATCAATCGTAAAGGCCCCAAGTGTGGACATGATGGTGGAGACTGCTGTTTGTCAGCGGCCGATATGGACTTTAGTGAATGTTGTCTATGTGAATGTGAAAATTGGAAACCAGGGTTTCATGGAAACAATATGCAAATTGGGAGCCGCCCATAAGACTATTTGATCCACATCCAACTTAACTTGTTAGTTTTAAAAATTATGAAAATACACTCGCTGAAATGAAACCCCATCTTGAAAAACCTTGATTTTGGCTCATAGCAATTAAGCTTGTGAAGGTGTCGATTCTGAGTAAATAGCATGGGATTATTTGACCTCCTCTTTGCTTTCTCCATTGACTTATGCAAGCTGGAGAGTTTGGTATAGATTTCTTGAAGACGATGAACTCGATTTAAAAGTGTTTCGCCAGACCACCCAGAATTCGGAAAGCAAAATCAGGTACAGTACAACTTAAAGACCAAAATGGCTCGACCGACAAGTA
>JAAUYL010059763.1_pt1 | contig 15513 bp, 20 predicted proteins | sample 7278011 | NCBI WGS metagenome assembly JAAUYL01 (sample SAMN14350225, study PRJNA611818) | marine sediment metagenome | isolation source: surface marine sediment (1.8m) | place: French Polynesia: Moorea | collected 2018-08
CTTGACAGCTGACAGGAAAAACAAAAGGTGTGCAACGCAAATGCAACTTGTTCTCGTTCGGATTCACTATTCAGAAAAATCCTCTTCCTCATCAGGCAGACAAGCTGTTGCTTTCATTATCAGTTATCAGTGAAGTGAGTACTTGAACGAGAGAGAGGACGTCGGCGACTTCCGCGATCGGAATCATCATGGCGTCCGTGAGCCAAGTCAGCGTTGTGGTGACGCCGGAAAATCAGGAAAAGTTGATGCAAATCCAGCCGAACATCGCACAGATCAACCTCAGGACAATGACGGGGACCTGTCACACACTGAACAAGCACGCCATCGACTGGTCGAGCAACGGCCTCATCGCCTATGGCAGCCACGGCGTCGTCGTGATCGTGGACCCGAGGAGTCTAAAGGCCATCCAGACCTTGGACGGCGAGCACAGGGCCTCCGTGACCAAGCTGAGGTGGAGTCGAGCTCCTAACAAAAAGCACGTCGTGAGCGAGATGATGTTGGCCTCGGCGGACGCTGCCGGTCGAATCAGCATTTGGAACGTCAAATCTGGCGAAGTGAAAACGAGGCTCCAAGAAGGTTCAAAGCCTCCGGCTGAAATGGTCTGGATGGACGATCGCATCGAAGGAACAGGGCATTTAGTAAATCCAAAAATGCAGTTTTTTGACGTTCGATTTTGATTTTAATTTCTTTCAGCTTTTGGTCTTGCATCCTCCGAATATTTTGGTGCTCTGGGACACGGTGACGGGGAAACAGGTCTGGAAGAAGACCTACGCCTCGGAGACCCTGCTCGGGTTCGACCTCGACCCCTTCGTCGTGAACAGGCTGGCGTTCCGTACCGTCGATTGCATTTTGTTCATCAACGATTTCAGCCGTTCCAAGTGTCCGTCCCAGGCCGGCAAGAAGCTCTACGTCTCTGGCCCGATTCGCCAAAGTCCAAGCAGAAATTCCGATTTGCTGACTCCAGAATCTGTGGGCAACAACGCCCGAGTGAGAATCAAGAAGATGATGAAAGAGTTCGTCCTCGGTGAGGGGACGGCCTCTAGCGAGCAGGCGATGGCCGCCATTATGGAGTGCCAGCAGATCTTTTTCCACCAGTGCGCACGCAACCACATGATCCTGGTTTACCCAAGGGAGGTGCTTGTCTTGGACTTGGACATCGGGCAGACCGTCGGCATGGTGGCCTTGGACAGGTCGAGCAGCCCGATCGTGCATTTGAGCCAGTGCTCCCTGCGAGATGTTTTCTACATCTTGCTAGACAACGGTGTCGTGAGCATGAGAGTCAGGAAGAGCCTCTATACGGTCGCCTGCACCCCGTACCTCATGAGCCGGTCCTCGTCCGTGAACAGCGTCAGCAACACCCCCTCGGTTAACAACGACTCGTCCAGCGACATCTTCAACCAGCTCACCGAGATCCACTATGATCAGAGGTCCATCAGCGATCCCGTCCGCCTGGCCAAGAACGCCAAGATCTTGAAGTTCGCCGTCGATCCCGTCACCCAGAACAGGCTGGTCATCTTCAGCTCGGACGGGAAGCTCTTCTTTCTCGACCTGAAGTTGGCCAACAACAACAACGCCGTCAGCAAGGCCAACAAGAGGAGGCCCCTGTTCACCGTGGAGGACATGATACCCTCGACGATCGACATGAACAGAGAGTGGAACGCCAAGTTGCAGACCTCGGGAATCTTGAGCGGTATGAATAACCCGCCGTCGATACTGAAGATGTGCCCGGCGCTGACGACCAAGAACTGGCCCGTGTATCAGCCTCTGATGGCCTCAGGGTTTACCAATGGAAACGTTCAAATCATTTGCATGGCAACAGGTAAAAAGAGGTTAAAATAGAAAATCCAATTTTGGATCGTTATGATCATGTTTCAGGTCTGGTTGAACGAGAGTTCGCCGTCCACACTTTTCCTGTAAGAGGAATCGAGTGGTCGTCTCTGCACAGCATTCTAAGTCATGCGCATCAAAATCTGAGCGGATCGGCTCACCATCTTGTCCGAAATGAGTTGAATCACACGGATGTCAGGACTGGCAAGTCGACTCCCCTGAGGTCCCACAGGTCCGAGGAGCCGCCCATCGACATGATCAAGGTGTCGCAGCTCAAGCAGTTCTTCATCGTGGCCTTCAAGAACGCGCCGTTCGAGTTGTGGGACTTGAAGAACCTGAACCTGCTGCGGACGATGCCCAAGAAGTTCCCGCCAATCACGGCCCTGGAGTGGTCGCCCCTGCACAACTTGAAGTCATTAAAGAAGAAGCAGGAGGCCGAGATCAAGGAGAAGTCCAAGAGTCCAGGTAAATTAACTCTTTTGTTGAGAAGTTTCTTGCAAAATGAATATTTTTCAGAACCCAATGAGGAGAGCGAGAAACCCTTGCCGCTGGTTGCAAAAGAGCATTTTGTCTTCACCGATACCGAAGGCCAGTTGTACCACTTCTCGGTGGAGGGAAACGCCATCCGTGATGGGACCAAAGTTCCCGCCGAAGCTAGTCTTTGTAAGCATAAATAATCACTTTGGCTATCCCTGACATTAATGAAATCATTTCAGCAACCATCACTTGTATTTCCTGGAAGAGCGATCATATTGTAAGAGGAGACTCCGAGGGCAACCTCAATGTTTGGGACGTTCGAACAAAGACCTCTCGGAATGTTTCGACTCGAAGAGGAATGATTAAGAAGATCCGATTTGCTCCAGGACGGGGTAATATGAAACTCCTGGTCCTCCACATGGACGCGGTCGCCATCTGGGATGTCAAGGAGTGCGAGATCATCAACGAGTTGAGGGCGCCCAAGGACCTCGTGTACAAGCCGATCGACATCGAGTGGGCGGCCTCGGACAGGCCGGTCATCTCGACAGCCGACGGCTGCTTGAGAATCATGAGCTTGGCCTTGACTCTGATCACGGGGCCCATGGAGCCCGTCGACCCCGTTTCCTGCTTGGGGCTGCTCCCCAACAAGGCGAAGAACCACTTGAAACTTCTCCTCCACCATCAGCCGTGGAACGACGGCGGCCGGTACAGCCTCGACCTTGACGACAGGGACGGCCTCGGCCAGTCGGAGTTCGAGTCCGTCCGCGAGCAGATCGGGCTCTTCCCGAAGGAGGTCAGGAACTACTTGGGGAACAACAAGATCAGCACCCTCGACCGGTGCAAGATGGCCGCCCAGGTGTGCGGGCTCGGGTTCGAGGCCGACTTCTGGACGGTGGCCTCGAGCGTGTTGACGCCCACGGGGTCGACGCAGTTGGACACCAGGTTCGACCTGATCGCCGACTCACCGTCGTACTTGAGATACCAACTGGAGAGGCTCCACATGCACGAGAACAAAGTAGCCAACGAGGATCAGCGGAGAAGAGTGATTGACCAGATGCTCTGCTTGGGCTTGAAGGACGAGGCCGTCGCCGTCCTGCTCGAGTCGGAGTCCGAGACCAACCCCCACCACTACGAGGACAGCCTCCGCGCCTGCCTGGTCGCCTCATGCGCCACTTCCGGTCAGAACAACAACACAACCATCAAATTGGTAAGGAGAATTTTACTTCAAAATATTTTGGTGTCGTTCTCCTTTGTTTCATCATCACTTTTCTTGACTGAAAATCTTACATTCTTTTCAGTTGGTTGTACCCCAGGTGGTTATAATGATGGTTTTTGGGTCGGACATTAAGTAGATTTTAAAACTTTTTCAAATCAGTGGTCGTTTGTCATTTTGTCAAAATTAAATTAACTCGAACAAAAACTTGTGATTTTGCTAGCTACCGCTCACCCCCTTTCTATTCTCTATAATTTTCCTGCTTGTTCAGCTTTGTGTGACCAAAATTAAACTGTTGATTGAAACCTTTTATAAGCTCGTGACTTTTTCTAACTTAGGTTGCCACAAATCTGATCGCCGATGGGAAGCTCTGGGAGGGTGTGGAACTCCTCTGTCTAATAGACAAAGTTCAGGATGCTTGCACGTACTTGCAATCCTGCAACAACTGGGACGAATCCCTTTGGCTTGGAAAATGTCGGTTAGCCAGTTCTCAACAACACGGAGAAGAAATGTCCAAGGTCTTGACCAAGTACTGCGAACACGCGGCCTCCAACGGGGAGCACAAGAAGGCCATCCTGTTGAAGCTTGGCGTCCGGGACTTTGTCGCCGTCCTCGACCAGCTCATGGTGGCCAAGATGATCCCGTTGGCCGCGCAGTTCCTCCAGGTGCTCCAGGATAACCAGGCGATGCCTGACACGAGTCATGCCATGGTCTTGACGGAGGAGATCAGCTTGGCTTATGCACGACGATTGTTTGATTGTGGCAATGTCAAGGGTGCGTTTTTCTACTGCGACAAGGCCGACGAGAAGGGCGGCATGCTTCGCAAGGAGCTCGAGGCTTTGAACGAGACCAAGGTTGTCAGCAACAGCAGTGATCATGAATCGAACAAAAGTGATGTCGGTGCAACTGAAGAGTGAATTTTTACGTATGTTGATTCTGAAAAAAAAAATGTTTGTCAAAATAAAATGCCATAGCCTATATTTAGCTGCCTCTGGAGAACAAATATCTATCTTTTAAATTCGGTATCTTGTGCATTTCTCATCATTGACTTCAAGAGCTGCTCTGATCCCACTCTTCATTGCTGTGTCAATCCAAGCGTGAGGACTTTGAGTATGTTCTCCAGCGAAATGGACGTTGCCCACGGACTCCCTCATGTGGTCGTCGATTTCGAGAAACTGGAACACAAAACCCTCAAGATCTGAAATCCTTGCTCATGATGTTATGTTTTACTTACTTGATATGGCAGCCAGATGGCGAACCCGCCCAAGGACATCGGGTCCAGGTCCCACTTTTTCACCTGGCCCTCTACGTACAACTTCTTGGTCTCGTCGTAGGTCAAGTCGTGAATCTGAGCAAGCACTTTAATGCACTCGTCGATGATATCTCTATCCTCCATCCCGGCATGCCGAAGGGCATCTCGACCCCAAGTATAAGAGGCCAGGACCACCCCAACACCTAGACCCGCCCAAAATATATAACCATAAAGGATATCTAATGTTGGAAAATAATGTTACCGGTCTTTGTTCTCTCCATTTGATAATAGATTTGCTTCACGGGCAGATCTGTCATGTGGGCGCCACCCTGGCCTCGATTGCGATCCTCCCAGAATGGCCGCTCGAAGACCAGGATCACCTTGGTCGAAGACCCGTAGTTGGCCGTCCTCAACGCGTGCTCCTTGGCGGGCGGCAACCTCGGCACGAAGTCGATGCCGAGCGTGACGCCGGCGGAGGCCGTGACGATCACCACGTCGGCGGCCTCCACGGGGTTGTTCTCCTCGGGGCAGTCGATCCCCTTGCAGTCGAAGGTGACGAGGACTCGACCCTGCCGCCTCTTCTGATCTATGGTGGTCACCTTGGAATTGAACTGGATCTTGGCGTTGCCGAGGTCGTTGGCCATCGCTCTCGGCAGCAAGTCCATCCCGTCCTTGATATACGTGAAGTCGGGATCTTCGAAAACGCACTCGTCGACCAGAATCTCAACGAGAGATTGCTGGAGGAATGATTCTACATTGTAGAACACTCCGATATAATCAACTGCCTGAAAAATCATACTTTTTATTACTTAATTAAAACTAATTTATTTTCTCCGCACCTCTTCTGTTAGGTTGGCATAATTTGCCAGCCAATGCTTCATGGAGTACTTGTCGTACTTTTTCAACATCTTCTTCCAGGGCATCTTTTTGAAATCGCGCAGGGGCTCCTGGAGCGCCTCCAGGATCAGGTCGCCCGCCTTCTGCCGCTCCTCGTCGTTCTCGTCGCCGATGTTGAACGTGTCGAAGAAGTGGTTCAACTCCTTCGGGACCCCGGACCCCTCGAGAACTTGCTGGTCGATCAGGCGGCCGTGGACGTGATAGCCCTGCTTGAAGTTATGGAACTCGGCCAGGGTCAGATTGTACCTCTTGATGGCCTCGTGAACAAACTTGTGGTGCTTGGGCAACCTCATCGCCCCGAGCTCCGACTGCCAACCCGCCGCCAGGTCCCGGTAGGTCTGGACCCGACCCCCGACCCTGTGGGTGGCCTCGAAGATCTTGACGTTGTGGCCGGCCTCGGACAGGAGGTTGGCCGCGGTCAGGCCGGCGATCCCGGCGCCGACGATGATCACGTCCTTGCAACATTGACCCGTACTGCATTTTGGCAAGCCCTCTTTGTAGACCTTATAAAACTTGGGCTCTCCATCATCACGGTCATGGCAGATGACCTTGTCTGTATTTGGCGGCCTAATTTTTTTTCAAATATGTATGATGTTGAGAAAAATTATTGAAAAATGATTTTACCAGTCAGGATTCCCCTGGTGTCCATTTGATGAGGGAATTTTCTTATTTGATGATGTGAACGGAAATTCTGAAAAAAAATAATAAAATATTCAATTTCCTTGAAAAAACCCGTGAAATTGTACTAACCAAAAATTAGATAATTGAACCATTTCATCTTAATTAAGTACAAGTATGTATATTTTTTAAAATATTATTCCTTGAAAAAAGATCTGCATTAATTTCACGAAAAAATACCTTGCCGTCTTCGTTGCAGAAATGCTTGAGCTATAGGCATTTTATGCGGAAGAGTGCCCCCGAAGAATTGCCACGTGAATGCCGGTGACACGATGGTTTTCGGGCCGATAAAGCTGCCAGGGGGCCTCGGAGCCCGGGACCCCGATCTGTACGGGTTGCCACCCGACCAGAACTTAGCCGTCGTAGTCCTATGCACAATCAATAGGTGGAAGAGGAGTATTTTAATCAAATTCGACGACACTGGCAAGAACAAGAACCGTTTCATGATTTGTGCTGAACTGTGATTTTATGGCAAATAGGTAGGCCTCTTGGCACCGGAGATCACTGCACTCGACTGATGTCGACTTTCATTTGAAGTCTTGGAGAGCATTAAAAACTTTGCTGTAGTTCCCACAGATTCTATTTTGAATCAAAGACTCACCATTATAAAGCTATAGTGGTCTCTGACAGCGAAGGCACAGTTTGTTTTTTACGATATCTAATAGTACACTTCACTGATTTTGCTTTTTTGTTTGTACGGTTTTGTACTTATTGTCACACTTTTTAAAGGTGGCGAAGAAATATAACCTCAAATGGCATCGTCAAATCTTCGTGATAGTGCTACCCCCTCGGGGGTGGATTTTTTTTACCAGAATAAGATTGGATTATAAATTCATTCAACCCTGGTTCCTCGACTTATTTAATAATAAAAATCAAATATCAAAATATATTTTGGGATGCGGTTAGGTTACGTTTCTGATTTTTTTGGTGCGCGGGCGGTCATAAAACTCAAATTATTCTAGAGACAGTTCAATTGTCATGGTAATCACAGAACAGGGACCCAGTTTCGTTTTGGAAAAACTATGTCACATTCCACTTCCTTTCACGACAAAATATATTTTTTGGCAGCAGAAGATTCAATTGATATTAGAGCTTGTATCAGTTTCACGAGTAAAATAACACATGTCAATGTTGTTTATGCTGACAATGATTTAGGAGGCCTAATTAATTAAATCCCATTATATTTTTTATTTGTGAAAATCATTCATTTCTTTTGTGGCTTTGCATTAACAAATTCATTCTTGTGCTCATGCTTGAAAGTTTGGGAAAATATTTTAACTTCCTGAAAATTGGTGAGCTGGCTAATTTTAATACACAAGTCATGGCTTAATTGAGGATGTATTTTTGCAAACAATTCTTTTTTAAAATACAGAAAATGTCATCCACCTTGGCTGGCATTTTCATTAGGTTTCTTTTCTTGCAAGACAAAAAGCATCTTCCCGTTTCTTATTCATTAGACCATGAAAAAATAAAGAAATTTCCAAAAAAACTTTGAAAAAACTTGTGACATCAAAATATGAGGGGATATGGATATGTCTTACAAGACGTTGTTGATTTTTTGTTCCTAGCTATTTTCCGCTTGATTTACTATATGTGCACACATTAAAATATTCATATGATCTACATCACTGACAATGATATTGCGAACATTTTGATCGGTATACTGTAGAAAACAAACTGATTAATATTTCATTTTTTGCATACTGCAAGCCCCAAAATTCTTTGTCCATTTTTTTCATAAAGCTTTATTACCATATATAAAGTAAATCATGCAATATTTTGCACCAATAAATAAATCTTTGATTCCTAAACAAAGTGATTCCAACGCTACTTCTCTATTTTTAACGGGAAATATTTTTCATGCCTATTATACTGCAGGAAGTGCAATACCCATAGTCTTACTTGCAGTTCTTTTACTTATGATGTACGGTTTTGCCAAGAAAAAACGGATATTTTTGCAACCTGGTTAGTCAATTTCGCGAGGATGGCCGTGGTATCAGGGCATGATATTGCCGCTGAGCTGATCAAAAATGCATTTGACTCGAAGTTTGGCAAAATCGAGAATTGTCCTCAAAAAATTCCAGAAGATTTGAATCACCCAATTTTTGATATGGAAACCAAGGACGTGGTGAATCTCATCGAGAAGCAAACTGGGTTGGTTCGCCATACTCGTCGGTTCAAGCGAGGCGGCAAAGGTAATTATTTAATTGCCTGATTAAAAATGATTTAATTGAAAATTAATTTTAGGATGCAAAAGTGGAGGCTACAAGAGCCCATTTCTAATTTTCCCTTTCCTGGCCTTCATCAAGTCTTTTGCCACTGCTGTGGTGAACGTTATTAATAACGTAAGCTTGAAAAAGTATATTAAATTCCTTCTGGCCAATTTCACATATTTTTTCAGGTGAACAATAATAATAACAATAATAACAATAACAACAACAACAATAATAATAACAACAATAACAACAACAACAACATGAACACGGGCAAGAGGAGAAGGAAGAGAAGGATTCGCCGAAAGTCTGAGCCTTTTTCAATCAGTTAATTTTCGTATTATTTCATTAAAATGTATATAGATAAATGTAATTACTTAAATATAAATCATTTTAATTTCCTTGATGATGATTGAGCGACTTTCTTCTTTCCAAGTTGACTTGCCGCCGTAGCCGAAGGTTTTGCTCCTAAAAATGTTGAGTTAAATCTGATCATAAACTGTAAAAATATTTTTAAAATGTTGCCTTACGTTGGACTGGCATTGACAGTTTAGCTGCTCCCATTCCTGATCCTCCTGATTTCTGAATACTTTTTGGCGATCCACTTCTTGGAACGGTATATTTTGTCTGAGAAAAAAATATTTATCAGTTGAGACTTAATTGAGCCAAGCTTGTTAAAGCTCCTTACCGCGTTCTGGATGTTGACATTGCAGCTTGAGCAGTTCCAGACCAGTCTCGGGTCGGACGCCTCCTCGTCGGTGATGGTGGGGTTGTGGCAGTTTTGGTGATAGAGATTCTGGCACGCGTGACACTCCATCAATTTGTTGCCATTCTCCTGATTGAAAGATTTGCACACGCAGCACGAAAACGCGTTCAGTCCTTGGCTGAAAATGTAAGATATTCTGGTAATCCTGGATAAGTTTTGCGTGTTAGAAGATCTCTTACAAATGGACCATGTCGTTGTCTCCCTCGTCAATCACATAGGGAGCGTCCGAGACAGATTCGTAGACTGTGTTCGGCATGGAGTCCATCTTGGGCCTTTTGCTGCCACCTGCTCCTGAACTCCCTGGTACAAACTGACTGAGGTCCCGCTTGATGCGATCGATGTTCTTGGCCTCATCCTCGCGACCTCTGCCCACATTTTGAGAAGCCGTAACCTGTTGGACGATGGTGCCACCGCTTCGCCGTTGTCGAATGCAATCATCCAGGAGACCTTTGAGTTGTGCTTCGGAGTCCTTGGACTTGGAATGGAGCAACCTGAAAACTTGACGTGTTGATGTTGTGATCAAAATGTTGATGCAGTCGACGCTGACTTACCGCAAGGCTCGGACGAAGAGAGGGTCCAACTCTCCGGCTCCACCGACGTTTCCTCTGGCCTCCAGCATATTTTATTTAAGAATCACGAAAAAAATGATTTTTCTACAATCACGATTAGTTTCACGATTTTTTTCACATTTTTTTCAATATCAACAAAAATATTGTCTCTCTCAGTAGAAAGCAAAATTTTGGATTTCTTTTGGTAAAAAATATAACTTTTTTGGCGTTTTTGATAAATATTTGCTGGTTATTGTTGAAAATGACCTACTCTCAGTTTGGCGTCACCGGCACAAAATCATAACAAAGTCGAAAATTCTTCTTGTGAAAAATGTCGGGAGGTGTCTATGGAGGAGACGAAGTCGGAGCCCTGGTCTTTGACCCCGGCCACCACTCCCTCAGGGTCGGGTATGGGGGTGAAGACTGCCCGAAAAGTGAAATCCCATCCATAATCGGATTGAGCCAAGATGAGAGCACCAAATCTGAGGCCATGGAGGTCGACGGGGCCAACGTCACGAAGAAACAGAACTACCACATCGACACCGGTGCCTTGCATTTCGCCAAGAAGGGCATGGAGGTGTCCACCTACTTGAAGGACGGGATGATCGAGAACTGGGACATGCTGGAACAGCTACTTGACTACTCCTTTGCCAAGATCATCAAGAGCGATTCAGAGAGCCACCCTGTGCTCTTCTCAGAGGCACCCTGGAACCAGAAGCCAAGGAGGGAAAAGTTGTGTGAGATCATGTTTGAAAAGTACAATGTGCCGGCCTTTTTCCTGGTCAAGAATGCCGTTCTGTCTGCCTTTGCCAACGGAAGGAGCACTGGCATTGTGCTTGACTCAGGTGCAACCCACACCACAGCCATCCCCATCCATGATGGCTATGTTCTTCAACAGGGGATTGTCAAGTCTCCAATTGGAGGTGACTTTATGACAACGCAATGTCGCCAGTTTCTCGGTGACAAGGGAGTTGAGGTGGTCCCTCCCTACCAGATTGCTGCCAAAGAGGAGACAAAGGAGGATGGTGATCCTGCCAAGTGGACCAAGAAGCCCAACCTTCCTGAGGTTACCAAGTCATGGCATGACTATATGGTCAAGGAGGTGGTTGAGGACTTTAAGAACACCATTCTTCAAGTGAGCGACATGCCCTATGATGAGGAGGTTTGCTCAAACATCCCCCAAGTTACATATGAGTTCCCCAATGGCTTCAGGGATGAGTTTGGCCTGGAGCGGTTCAAGATCCCAGAGGCTCTGTTTGATCCACAAAAGATTCGCGTTCCCAATGCTCACACCATGCTGAGTGTACCCCATGTGTTGACAACATCTGTTGGTAAGAATTCTCTTTCTGAATTTGATTTTGACAGACCAGTAATGTTTCTTTTTTAGGAATGTGCGACATTGACCTGAGGCCAGCTTTGTATGGATCTGTTGTTGTCACTGGTGGCAACACCTTGATCCAGGGATTCACAGAGAGGCTGAACAGAGACCTGTCCTTGAAGACTCCACCCAATATGCGCTTCAAGCTCATTTCAGCTAGCGGAGCTCAGGAGCGAAGATTTGGATCCTGGATTGGAGGCTCTATTTTGGCCTCCCTGGGATCATTCCAACAAATGTGGATCTCCAAACAGGAATACGAAGAGAATGGCAAGTCCCAAGTCGATCGCAAATGCCCTTGAATATTTTCTCATCATCAAAAATAGTTCAGTATTACCAAAGTTTTGTAAATAACCGACCGACAACTTAATAATGACTTTTCATTTTGTTTTATTAAGCAATACATAATAGAATGTTTCATAAATTATTGGGGAGAGTTATTATTGAACTTTTTGGCCTAAATGTCAGAAGTTATTGTATGTATTGGCTAATGCGCTTAATTTGACTTAATGTCTAAGGGCAAATTAATTTAATGACTAGATCTTCATAGAGTTCTTGATTATTGGATCTTCTCATCTGAAAAATCTCTTGGCAGTTGACGGTTCCTTATACGTTGAACATCGTGCCTGGTTTGTGTCCTCGCTTCGAGAGTTTATCGAAGAACTGAAAAATGCAAATGATATTGAAATGTTTTCTTGCAAAGAAACCAGGTTAATTTTACCATCAATTTACGAACGTCTCCACTTGCTGAAATCCTGCCAGTCAAATAGGCTTGAAGTGGAGCCAAGGTTCCCTCCAAGACGGCCGCCAAGTCCGAGGAGCTAATGGTCACAGTCACGTCGGGGTTCCTGCCGTCGGGGCACACCCCGCCGGTCTCATTTCCAGACTGTACCAACTTTACGTCGGCGCTGAGCGTGATAAAATAGATGTCCTTGCCGTTCTCCGTCTCGGTGATCTCCAACTTGTAGAGGCCGCTGGCGTCGTCGTCGATGGGACCGTTGAACTCGGACTGCAGGATGACGTCGAGACACTTGCCCCAGTTGCAGATGTTGGCGGGTCCGGTGGACTCGCTCGGCGGGATGATCCCGGGCATCCCGGAGTTGGCCTGCTTTGCCATGTTGCTGGTCATCACTGAAAGTCAGGAACAGGATATTTGATTGCTAGAATCTGGTTGCGGCCAATTTTTAACTTACTTTGCAAGAGGCTCATGTTGACATTCGCGCCAGGAGGACCCCCAATTGCGGGGGCACCCCCACCCCCGCCCCCGGGGGCGCCCATTGCGCCGATGCCGGCGAAGGGGTTGTTGGCGTCGTTCTTCTTGTTGGCGTCCTCGTCGAGGCCGGCGGTGGTCCTCACGAACTCCTCCGGGGTCGGGTACTGGGGGTCACTCTTCATCCCCAGCCCCTTCAAGATGCTGCCGACGGCGGTGCTGCTCGAGTTTTCCGGCTGCTTGAGAATCTTCGGGTCGGAGAGCTCGACCTTCTGGACGTCGATGCCCCACTTCCTCACCTGGAGGTTGAGCTCGTCCTGAATTTCGGTAGCCTGACGGCGTCGCTCCTTCTCGACTTGGCGAACGGTCTTCTTGACCAGGTGCTTGACGAGGAGAGTCTTGCTCAAGGACCGCAGGATGTCCTGGTGGTCGGCCACCTCGCTCACCATGGTGATGACGTCGACGATGCCGTACTGGATCTCTGCTCCCATCTCCACGATCCCGCCGTCGCAGGTTATGAACTGTTGAGGTGGAACGGCAAAGGCCGCGGCTCTTACATCAATTCTGAAAAACCATAAAAAACCTCGTGAAAATGGGCAAGAAAATAATCGTGAAAATTGGTTGATCAATAATTTTTCTGTGAAACTCACTTTTTGGTCCGATCCATCCAGGGGAAAATGAGGACCCGGCCGGGGCCCTTGACCCCGATCATCTTGCCGAGCCTGAACACGACGAGGCGGTCGAACTCGCCCAACTTCTTGACGAAGATCCAGTAGGTGATGGGGATGGTGAGAGCGAAGAACAAGTATGAGAGGAAGGTCAAGAACCAGGACGTGAAGACTAGGATCGACGAGGGCTTGCTGGCCTCGTATTCGCGGGCAAGGTGGTCGCCGGTCCCCAAGTGGCCGGCCTGGGGCCCGACGGTCATGTTGGTGTACTGGAAGGCGGAGCCGAACTGGTTCTTCCTGGTGCTGCCATACTTCTTCGACTTGGCGTCCTCGTTGTAGGAGAACACCGACTCGAACTGGAAAGTGCTCTCCTTGTCCATGTTGTTGATCTCGAGAACGGTGGAGCCGTCGTCTTCGTCGAGATCTGACAGGCGACTGTACTTCACTTGCGAGGCATAAGACATTGTAGGTTTTCCAAATCGAATAAGTTTTAACGTTTCCACCTCACATCACACAAATTCGAATGAGAGGAGGCCCTACCTTGCTGTCATCACATGCACCCGCATGCAGTAATTTGATTATTGCATTTACAAAAACAACAATGAAACTTGCAGTCGCCCCGTCGCTCTCCTGGTCGATTTATTGACTTTTTCTGTTTTTGCTTAGCTCATGGAGCTTCTGCTGCCCGGGGCAGAGGCAGACTTACCATCGAAGCAAGTGCACATCATTAGAAAGCGCTGCACAGGAGAAAGCCGATGTTGCGCATGCGAAAAATAAAATGACACTGACTGACTCATTCGCGATTACAAAGAGAGATTGATAAGAAAACGCATTTTCAAAATTGACCGGGTTTTCATGATTTTTTATTAACACTCTTTGTTTTTGACATAAAAAGGCAGTTTACATTCTGACCCTGTTAAAATATTCTTCACCACCAACTCAACATGCCGGCGGCAAAGCTGATCGACTGGAGGATCAGCGCCCAGAGGCTGACGTAGCTGATGGCCACGCCCGGGATGCGCTTGGTCGGGTCCCCCGTGTAGTAAGCCTTGGCGAAAACGATCCTGCCGACGAGATAACTCATCCCAAACAGAGTTGCCAACCTCGGGTGCCTGAACCCAGCGAAAAGGAGAAAACCGAGAAAGAAGGGCAGCAACTCGAGGGTGTTCTGGTGGGCTCGCTGGTAGCAATTGAACAGGTCCTCCTTGTCGTCGTACATCTTGGGATAGACGATCTTGAGCTTCTTCCTCATGCGGCCGACGTTGACCATCATCCAGATGTTGACGAGGTACGCGGCGATGAACACAAATACGACGTAGCCGAACTCGGCGTCGACAGGCAGCGGGCTGTCCATGCTCAGTTGGAGGACACCCATCTTGGATCACTTGGAAGATTTGACAAAAATTGGAAATGTCCGAAATCCGAAGATTACCTTGTTAAATTTCACAAGTGGAGAGAAGCGACGCCAAAGCTTTGACAGCGCACCAGCAGCGTTGCTTGCCTGGAGAGTGCTTGAGCGCTTGAGGAAGCAGATTCCAAGCGCACCACCAAACACCAAAGTCAGGTTAAGTGCACTGCTGATGTTGATGCGTTTTTGGTCGGCCGATTTGATCGACTAATATGAAAACGTCGACTTTGTCGAGATTCATTTTTGAAAATGTCCTGCTTTGCCTTTTCAGAATTTGAAAATCATGTGACTTGAGAAGAATTTGAATTTTCAATTTGACATGAAATTCTATTTTACCCAAAAAAATGTCAAAAAAAGATTTTTTGGTGCGATCAAGTTCAAATTTCCCGCCCAAATTACAAAATCAAAACAACAAACATAACAAAAAGGAAAGGACGCAATCTACGCATTATTTTTTAAAGAAATTAATTCTTCATTTTTTCGTGTGTGAGTTTACAACTTGTGAAAAACCAGCTCAAGTGCAACATGGAGGCCACTGCCTCGTCATCGGGTCGGAGGCGCGACTCTCCGTTCAAGGCCGGCGGCGACAACAGCAGAGACAACACCACCGACTCAGACTGGTCCGACATCGACGACAGCGATGTCGACGACGGAAACAAGTCCTTGAGGATCGACCTCCGGGAGGAAGACGATGCAGAGGTGTCCACGCCAACCACGAGTGCCAAACTAGCATCAAAGAGCCCGGCTCGAAGGCCTTCCAGCAGTCGAAAAAGAGGCGGAAAACTGTAAGTACTTTTTATGACGCCATCTTTTCTGACTCGTTTCTTAAGATCAAATTTTCCATAGGTTACTTCGGTCAAGATCCAAAGTTCGCCAGAAGAGGCGGATGCAGAGTCTCAAGAAGATCGACGTCCCCGAGGAGGTTGGCAAGAACGCGGAGGGGTTCGAGAAGGGCATGGAGGCAGTGGCGAGCAAGCTGCA
>JAAUYL010048374.1_pt1 | contig 15498 bp, 9 predicted proteins | sample 7278011 | NCBI WGS metagenome assembly JAAUYL01 (sample SAMN14350225, study PRJNA611818) | marine sediment metagenome | isolation source: surface marine sediment (1.8m) | place: French Polynesia: Moorea | collected 2018-08
GTGAAAGCTTCCAAAAACTTTCCAATCAGGCAGGAAACTGAAAGTATTTTTACGCACAGCAAAACTTATGAGATTTATACATTTTCTCCTCCCCCTAGCCCAGGAGTCAGTTTCCAATTTCCGTGAGAAAACCTCTAGTACTCGAGCTTTCGAGAACACCATGTGCTTTCAAATAATGTAGCTCACGTGTAGCTTAAGCTGAAACGACAGTAAAAAGGGGAAGAGAGGGGAGTAAAGTGGTACTAAAGATTGGCTTTTTCCTCGAAATTTCATGCATTGAAAATCGACTTTTGCCTTGGAGACAGAATTACTGTTCGTTAAAGATAACTCCGACAACGCGAGCGCCATCTATTAAAAGGCTGTGAGCTCATTAAGAGCTCTGAGGGGAACTAAGTCCCTCTCTTGAAAAGCAATAAAAATACGTCCTCTAGAGGAAAGCTAAATGACCGCCATTTTCAACCGCGAGGCCGTCAAGGCTGCCGAGGTTGTAGAATCCCTTTTGCGAGCGGGTGTATGAACCGGAAATGAGGTCACAACACCACAACACAGAGCACTTCTGGTTTTGTCAGGAGATTCCCGAGTTTTCCTCAAAGTTCTGGATTTTTCCGGGAAGCTGCTCTTTACTTCTCTCCTCCCTTTCTACAGTAATTGTGCGGCGAGCTCTGATTGCCTTGCCATGTCAAATCGTTTAGCGAGAGAGGTTTTTTAGTGGCCTTTGTTGTTCGCGTGAGCCTGACTTTTTTTAGGAGTTGAACATCTATAGTCCGTATTAATTAAGATACTTAATTTGTCTCATCTCAGAAATATCTCACATCATCTCAATTACAACGAACATAACCATGCATACTAATGACCTCATAAATTAAGATTGCACTGCTGCTGCCCGCCCAAAATGTCCGCAAACCGCAGTGTCTTAATTTGTATGAATTGTAATAAGGAGTGCTCTAGTGCTCTTTGAAGTTGAGGTCATCCTCAAAGTAATCGAAACAAAGGGAAGAAAGTTTTGATTTTTGGTGCAGTTTTTGACAAGTTTTCGGGTTAGTCTCTCTCTCTCTCTTTCTCTCTCGTTTCTTTTCAGTAAAAGTTGGTTTTTAGTTTTGTGGCCATTTTGCAAAGCTTACTGAGAAAATTCACAATTGCAAACCCAACAAAGGATTGTTGTATCGGTCTTATTTTGAAAGGTCAGTAGCGTGGCAGCGACTTTCACAGTTGACAAAGGATCAAGAACCACTCAAAAGATAATAGTGCACATCTTTTGTCCCAATTGCAATTTCTCTGCTATTGTCTTTTCATCTTAGAGCATCAAAATTAAAAGTAACAGAATCCTATGATGAATTTTGACGTTTCTCAGAACTCGAGAGATTTAGAGGGAGGCTGGAAAAAGCAAAGTAAAAATTGCTGCACTGCGCAAGGATTTTTACGCACGTATGCCCTGTATACGGGATTTGCAACACCAATCCCTTTTCCCTCAAAAATCGGGATTTTCCCGTTTCTCCGGAAAAGGTCCATAAAATCTCTGGGTTAAGACGAGTCATTCAACTGTAGCTTTATTGTTTCAAGACATTTGTGCATAATTTGTACAGTTTCAGAGAATTTTCCGGAAAATTCCAGGTCTGTTCCTGGAAATTCCTGACAATCCCTTCCTACTTCACCGCTTCATTTTAGGGGCATTTGTATGCGAGATTCGCTCCGAAATAAACGTCACTCGCGGGTGCTTCAAAAGTTAAAAAAAAACAAGATATTTTTCGTAATGAGCTCTTTTAAGAATTACAGCAAGCATCCTTCGTTCCTATCTACTTATTTGATCGCCATCATTTAAGGGAGCAGGTGTCAACGCAAGTTATATCAAATGGCCGCCCGTCAGCTGACTTTGTTTTCGATATTAAATGTTTTGAGGCAATGTCCTGTAAGCATCTGTTTCTTTTAAATGCTGCCAGTCCAATGGTCTATATTTTTCACTAATCTATTTCAGGTATGCATCTGAGCCTGGCAAAGGAAAACCGGACTAATCTCATGTTTTCTGGCTTGCTGCAGGATTTGTTTTGTTTACCATTGACGTGAAATGGCTTCGGTTACCCCTTTCTTTCCTTTCTCTCGAAAACAAACGGCAAAAACATGTCATTTAGACTGGCAGGTCAAAAACAAAGAAGAGAACCAAAAAGACTATATAGCTATTTTGAGAGCCCTGACTTCTTTCTTGAAGCTCTTCTGTATGGCAAAGCCGGAGGGCGGTGTGCATTATTTAAGTATGATGGATTCTCAATTAGTCTAATTAATGAAGGCTTTAGAACTTCCCTTCAGACCCTCGCTCGTCGGCAAACTTTAGTTTGTGTAAGATGATAAAGAGCTTTCTAATTTTCCCACCAACCGTCGAAGTAAAGTTGCACATACCCGCCACGCCTTTCACATTTTTTGCCACTTAAAAACTTATTTTCTTCTGTCCCCGGCCCTGCTTTACCAAACTCGCTGTTGCTTGCTTTTTGAGAAACGATATCGACCCGTCTTTCCCATTTGGGTTTGGACACCAGCATGCTCATAATCGTCACTCACCCTCCTTTCCTCTTTCTCCTCATCTCATACGATGGCAATAAATTGCTGCCTGGGGGAGCTGCTCGAGCTAGATACTTGAACGACACGAAACGAGAAACCTCTAGGACGTTATCCCAAAAGAGATACGGCCAGCTCAGATAGATATATTGTCACAATCGTAAAAACGGAGATACTTTCTATATCTTGCCGGTTTTATAGAATCACAGGATGGCTCTCAAAAAAGTTTTACGACCGCCAAGACCTCCCATGGTAAATATAAGGACGCGCGGAGAAGAGGAATTTTGAATTTCGCGCCAAAATGAAATTGGCTATGGCGAGTAAACAAAAACTGCAGTTGAGATAGTATGTATAGTGGTTCAGATGCAAAAGTTTCGCACATAAATATATATCTAGGTAAGCCTGTTTTGATACAATAAAGTTATTGAGTGAAAATGCCTCGACCGCAAACGCTAAACAGTAAGCACTTTGATAGAGACGAATGAACTGGTGGCTGAATTCAGTACATGTGTTGTCGCTTCGCTCTCCCGCTTGAATCGTCTTTTGTTGAAGTTTATCTCCCGCTGTTTTACAGCAACGCCAAGAAAAACTTTTATCCGAGAATAGTAGGGAAGAAGGAAAAAGCATAACAGCATGGTTCTATTATGGGATCTGTCTAAAAGCGAACTACGATCGTACGATACGAAGGGGAGAGCTGAAGAGCCGGAGAGAAAGCGACAGAAAACAAAAGATTCTGGTTTTTATAGGGCCCCCCGTTTGCTGATAAAAGAACCAGACCCTGCACTGGGCTGCCATCTACCCGTTCCATCAAGTCACATTCAAGCAGTAGCAGCAAGCTATACACCATTCTATTCTATTCTTCCTTCCAAGGACCATTGAGGCTAGAACAGCAGCTATTTTCACTCGGGTCTAATTAATAGCCAAGTTTAGCCCATTAAACGGTTACTTGCAACTTTTTTGTTGCATGGACTTTTGTAGCATTTCTACCCCTAGATGACCATGCTCGTCTTGGAAATCTTCGGCTGTAATCTGGCTGGGGAAATGTCCCTTCATTTCCCGCCATGTCTATTACTATTAGAGAGGGCGAGGAGAGGAGGAGGAGGAGAAGGATCTAACCCTTACGTTATGTTATGTTATGCTATTTTGAGGGCGCAGCAGAGGCCAAAATTGAATGAGATAAACTGCATCGGTCTCGAGGCTGCTGGCTATTACTATAAGCCATAGAGTAGTGTCTGATTTGCTTGACGCTCCCGGATTTGAAACTTTCGTCATAAAATGATTCAATCAACCTGATGATGATACAAGTAATTCATGTTTTCTACAGGAAATGTTTTGCTACAATTACCTGATTGATTCAAAAACTTTTATGAATTTGGTTGACATTGTGGTGTTTCTTCGGGTACATGGCCTCGAGTGGTTACATGAAGAAAGGAAGGAGAGAAGATGCTGTGAGGAGTCTGAGGCTGCCGAGGCCATTGGAGGCTGCAAATAGCAAATGTTGGAAATAATGAGATGGCCTCATAAACAACAACACTCATCTTTCCTCCTCCGGCGGCTCTATCATGCCATCCCCATTGCTATGTATTGTACAATCCTAAAGCCAAGGGACTTTTGTAACTTTTTTACTGCAAAACAACAGCTTTGTAAGTGCAGACATTAGTCAAAGATGGAGCTCCTTTCTGGCTATAGTGTTTTTTGACAATTTGTTTATGTTCCTAACACTGCCAGAAAGCATAGAGCATAGAGGAGGAGAGAATGGGAAAATGCCATTTTTGCAATGGCATGAAAGCTGGGACCTTATACACTACACTCGTACCATCCCAACACCCAAGAGTCCCATAGCTCATGTGGCTTTGACAGAAATAGTAACCTTTTGTTGTTGTTGTTGTTGTTGTTAGTTTTCTCTCCTCCTCTCTTTCTCTCTTGAGAACTAGGGACTGGGAGTACTAGTAAGCAAAAATCTTAAGCTTAAAGTCCGCTTTTCTGACATGTGTATAGGTACGAGCCTTGTTATTATGAAACTTTTTCTCTTCCTCTACTTCCAAAAGGCCTGGGGGCAAATCTCAGACATTCTTGGAAAGTTGATGCTGTTAAGTTCTGGAATTGTACTGGCATTTTCAGGGTAACCTAGAAGAGAATGCATTTTAGCTTCTTGCACACATCCATACTTTGTAGTATTTCTAACGCAGGCAGGGCCAGGAAGCAGCTTTCTTTATGTACCAGTGCACTTTTCGCCAAAAAAAGCAAGCGCAAATGCGAAAAAAGCCAAGAGTTTCTCCATTTTGCCAAAGCATTGCGAATTCCGGAAATTCCGTATTTTCACTTACTGGTTCTCTCTATGTTGCAGGTAAGCCAGTTTAAAAAACTCTTAGGATTTCTACTGTCAAAACCGGATATCGAGCTCAACCAGAGACGCCTCGGGATTTAAAGGGGGGGGGGGGGGAGAAGCACATACATATTGAAACATATCTTATGAAATATTGAAATGACCTGGAGCCTTTTTTGGGGGTGTTCATGTGCTGGGTGTCTAAATAACTTATTTGGTGAAACGCCAAGGCAGTTGGTTGTCAATAAACTTTTTACTGCTTACTCTGGCACACCTTCTTGCCTTCTTGCAGAGTGCTCAGAAATTCTCAAACAAGCATCACCTATATACTTACTTATTCTCTGAGATGATGTTGAGAATCCTAGAAAAAGATGGCGGGAAAATTCAAACTTCTTGGTGGCAGTCGTGGTGGATTGGTAGAAGCCAGAGAGTTAAGTGGGAGGTGTCATAGCTTAACTTCTGCGCTTAGGGGACAGTCTGTGAAAACTTTTGCTGGTCCTTACAACAAAGGCAGTGCCCTAAACCATTCAGACAAGCCCAGGACAGGTTGCATAAACCTAGAAATCACTGTCCTAAGACATCAAGGGCCTCCCAGTGGCCTGTCCTGGGTTGTCTGCTTGTCTGAGTATAGGAACCTCTCAGCTTCTATTCACCTTTTAGGAGAGAGAGAGAGAGAGAGAGTCAGACTCCAGTCGAACCACTATAAGGGACGTTCACTCGTTCATACATCTCAACACTGTTTGCTCTAAAGCTCTAAAGACTGTCAAATTAGCGTCGCTAGTGTGTAGTTATATCAGTAGACCAGGAAACCAGTAGATGGCGCCCGTGTCGTCTTTGACCCAAATGTATCAATCTTGCTACTTCTGAAACGGTTTTAGCAATGGGCAGAAATGAAACTGTGTCACTAAATGAGGCTCTCTTTAGGCCACATATTTCGATTGTGTGTACGTAACTTCTCAGCTGGTGGGTTCCCTTCGAAGGTGAAGCTCAGAAGAGAGGGAGCAGCTAGCTAGAGTCGAGCGTAGTCTTAAACCACCCCTACATATAAAACCGACAGTGTTAGGACCCTAGTTCCATTCTGGGGGTCCTATAGAGCATTCCTCAGTGATCATGCTCATGTGATCACCCCATGCCATTTTTTGGAAACAAGCATAACTTTCTTGAACACTTTTTGACTGTTCCTGTTTTGTTCAAGTTCCTTTCACTGAAAACATTCCTACCTCTCAAAAAGGGCAGTTTGTAAGAATCGCAGTATCAAGCAATTGACATGATCGAGTGAGGTTATTTCCGTTGTAAAGCTGGTGAGAGAAATATAAAGTTATTTGGCACATGATGAGGGGCCAAACCTCCTAAAGACTCCTAGCTGTCTGTAAGTTTTGGTCGTTAGATGTCACTGCTATTTATTTTAGCCGACTCGGCTTCTTTCCCCGGCTAAATACCTGACACTAAAGGGGGACCACAGCAGAGCCTTTAAGCCAGATTTCCAGGCAAAAATGGCGGCCGTTTTATTTTTTTTTCTCGGAGAGCATAACATCTGCTGCCTGCTGCTGCTGGTCTTTGTTGAGCCAGATTAACCAATCAACCGAGAGGAGATCACGTAGACACAAAGTTGGACTTTGTGGCCGCAGTTCTCATGTGGTACATTTTGAGTTTCCTGCGCTTTTTTCAAAATGTAAACAATGGAGCGAGTCTCAACATGATCTGGGCCGCGCCTGAAGTTTCATGCTTCAGCTTGCCATATTTGCCTTTGCTTTTTCTCCGAAAAATGGGAAAACTTTGGAAATTCTTCGACAATCTACAAGAATTGCATCTGGGGTGGAAAGAAAAAATCAAGTGAAATGTAAGCTGACCGAGGACAACTACTTAACATGAAGTACTTAAGGAAAGGAATGAACAAAGCAAAGCTGAATTCGACTTTTCTCTTTAGTTTAGCTTTTTCCCCAGCGTCGTGCTCAAGAGCCCGTGCTGCCAACTAGTGTGAAGACTTAAGTGTATCTCGAAGGAAATTGCGCGTAACGAGATTCCCTGCTTTTGTACACGCCCTAGGGCGGCAATTTCATCGGAGCCAATCCGGGAATCAAATTGCATCCCAAGCAAAATTGATCCATAGTGAGCCAATTTTTTTCCCTCCCAATAAAAGCTTTGCTTTTACTCCCTTGGGAGACAAATCAAGATACTAAAACAGGAAACAGTTTGACTCTCTGTGAAATTGAGTACACCCTTCCTACCTCAGCCATGGGGAGTCAAAACTCTGGGAGTCATATTTTGGCTCCCGGAATTACCTCCCACCCTTGGTACGTTGGGGCTCAGACGTACATTAAAGCAGACGTAAACGTCTCTTCGCCGTCGCTGTCTCTTAAACCACGGCAACTGCACAGCTTCTTTTTTCTTGGGATTCGAGTTTGAGAGCTGAGTTTTAAGGGCTCCTATAAGGAACAGTTACAGTTTGGATTGGAGGGTAGCGGAGAGGCAAGTCGTCAGCGAAGCCTATTATTGTCTTCCGCTGGGGAAAAACTTGGTACACCCAGGCAACGTTAAATTACAGCTTGTTTGCGATATTTGTCAAGATTTGAGCTAACATTTGGGGACATGAAATACATAATTTTGCAATTTGTAAAACTTTTGTGCAAATCTACAATTGTTGCGTCAACTCCCGATTGCTTAATAACTCAATATTTCCCTTGTGTAACCGTCATCAATAGTATAATTCAATACTGTATAGGAAAATTGAATCTCAGTCTCATCACGTAATAATTTTTTGGTACAATTTTTTCCTGTGTACTCGATTTTAAAGAATTAAAGAGCTTTATATCTATCGGCCTAGTTTCTTTTCTCCCTCTAATGCATTCCCAATACTAATGAGATTGTAGTGGAAAGCTGGAGAAAAATGCACCTAAAAGTGCATGCAGGCTAGGGCTTTCTTCTACTTCTTCTTTTCGATATAGAAAATGATAAATGGTAGGTGAGAGATTGTTTTTCTAAATAACTTTCACATGTGAACGTCAAACTCGGATCTGTAGTACAAAATGGTCATTGTCCTATATGTTCCATTCCAATCTGAACAATCTTAGATGAAGACGTTAAAGCTTCTGCATTGAGGGTCCATTTTTATGGCATGGCATAACTTTCACCTCCCTATTCTAGAGTCCTATAACAGAGCCAGTATGGGGTGATCACAAAAGAATGTTTGGTACATCTCTGACGTATAGAATTCATAAATCTTGCTCCACTGGCCCCATGTATTGATGGTCTACTGAATGTTCATAGTAGACCTTTGCTTAAGCCATCTCTCGCCAGTGCCTAGTAAAGTTTTCATTGATAAACATGACTAAGCTCTGTACCTACCTTAAGAGGGATGTATGCTGGATCCATTGTGACTTTGAGATTAAGGTTTTTTAGGGAAACTACATATAGGAAAATTAATGAGACCATTTTCAAAGGCACACCGGAAATACTGCACTGAGGGGGCCCTCCTCCTCCCCCCAGCCAGTCTATTGCATCAAAAGGGTACGGATATGGAAGGTAAAAAGACCATAAAATTTGTTGGATGTTAAGTAGTTGTATAGCTTAAATACCCCCGCCTCGCCTTTCGGTTACAGGCAATAGAAAGCTATAGCTACACGTAGGTATATGGATAACAAGTCTGTTATTTAACCAAGTATGCAGCGGAATATTTGTTCAGTGCTTAGCAAGGTACTCTTGGCATAGAGTAGGGAAAGAATCCCTCAGTGCCAGTGTATCCAATTAGAACAGAGACCAAACTATTCCTTCCCTAAGCTATGACCTATGCAAGTAGGCATGTAGACAGTATGGGAATCTAGCTAGCTCTCCCGACCATTCCTGAGCCCCTGAGCTCTCCACACTCTATTGGAATTGCATGTTGCTATATTCCCTGGAATGGTGGTAGTATAGGAATAGCAGTGGTAGTAGAGGAGCAAAGCAGTAAAGATTATTGGGCTGGGTGCTGTTCTGCATAAGTAGGTACTAGTCCTTGGTACTTACTTCAAGAGAGAGAAAGAGAGGGAGCACAGAGCCACTTCTCGCAATCTTGCATATTACGCCATTAGTCTATTACAACATCATGCCATGGCATTGCCATCCAAGACTCATTAATGTTAGAGAGACTAATGAGCTAAACTCCAGCTCCAAATCAATGCCAGAGGCAGAAGAAAGAAAGCATGGCAAGGAAGAGGAGAAATTGGAAGTGATTAGTTGGCAGTTTCTTCGATTTGCAATGAGAAAACTTTTCTCCCCCCTCTCTGGCTCTTCGATGAGTGTCACAATATAAAGAATGCCACATTGGATACAAGCCGAGAGGAATAGTTGAGCTTTTGCATTGCTGGCCTGTTACATCTGTGACCTTCCTATAACGGGAATCCTAGTGTTCTGCACAGTGACATTCGTTTTCTTGCGTCATTGTTAATCTTCTAATAAGCCAGCATCCGTCCAGATCCAGGTGAGGAGAGAAGTCACTGATGGTTTAGGGGTTATGAATAAGATATGTTTATTCAGGCGTTTCTCGGCTAGATCATCATGGCATGCAGATGAACCGGGACCCCGGGTGCTATTCAAGCACACATGGTGCACACACAGAACCGGCAGTGTAATGGTGGTGGTGGCCATACCATACCAACCACTGCTACTGCTGTTACTTCACAACCACTACATAGAATACAAGTCTACCCCGACCGGCTACAAGTCTATTTATTGGTTAACAACATACGTTCGTTCGTTCGTTCCTTCATACCCTGGGACTAGCTTATGCAGAACACTGCTATGCTACTCCACTGCCTTCTTACTTAAGTCTGCTTATACTTATGTGTATGTATGCAAGCACCCAAGTCCATGTATGAGCTTGTGTGCTGCTCCCTACACATAAGTATTTAGTAAATACTTGTGTGCCATGGCTAAATACTGGGGGCTTCTAGAGTAGAATGGAGTAGGACTCCAGTTAGCAAAAGCCCTGTTATGCTACTACTTAGGCTATAAGTAAGCATTGGTTGGTGTGTGCGTGGGTCTCCCTCCACAGTTAGTTGTTGTGTATTGCAGCCCGGCGGCTCATAACCAGGCACCATTGAGCAAACATTCTTCTTTTGCCGGCACACACTTACGACATGCGTTGAGACCTGAGAGCCCTCTTGTACACCCAGCCACCCAGGGTCCAAATCATTTTCATGCCCTGATCTGTCCAGGACCCATTCTTGTATGTATTCAAAAATCCTATCGTGACACATCGAGGCAACTGTCAAATGTCAAATGTCACAGTGATGCTGCAGCTTACAAAACTCAAGTATCATTCCTCTACTAAAACTAAATCATTGTTTACCTTTCCGCCGCGCCGTGTCTATAAAATGATTCAGCCGATTTTTGCCGCCGGGGGAAATGGTCATGTACTTAGTTAAAACTTAAAAGGACCGTACTGAAGGCCGGCAAAAGTCCGAAAAAGGTAGAATTTAGAGAGCTGTTCTAAATAATTCTCATGTTTACGGTCCATTTTTCTTCCCCTTTCAAAGTAGGTGTGCTCTCCAAGCATGACGAGGTGAAAAATAAGGGGCTGCACAAAAAGTTTTGTACACTCCTTTTTTCAACTTAACTGACTTTAACTGAGAGCTGCGAGCCCTTGCCTTGCCTTGCCTTGCCTGCAGTCTGTAAACTTGAGTTGCTTTCTAAAATCCACTGAAGCAACTTCCCATGGGAGTCATTTGTCATCTTTTGATTTTAGAACCTTTTCTTGCCTCGACACAGCGATGCCCTTGCTACCTATCTACGAATATAACAACAACAAACAACAACCTCCAGCCAGCATAATAGCAATGGTCAGCCAAGCTGTGCTGTTTGCATGAGCTCTCCTTCTTGCAGATTGCCGGGATTAACCTGAATTTCCCAGGCTTTTTTCGCCAGAAAACCTGGGGAAATCCCAGGCACACGTTCACGTGTGTGTGTCATCTCAATGGATGCATGTTTGCTGCCTCTTTTGCCGGTTTTACGACTACAACCTACTACCGCCAACATGGACTACGTACACGGTACTGTATAGCTCCCTGTCCCTAGACTACAACTACACATGCTTTCTTATGTACTGAGCTCCCCTCTTATGGCTAAATACGTACACAGTCTCTCTCTCTTTCTCTCTCTCTCTCCAACTCTCCCAGGGTCTCGTCGTCTCGTCTCTTCTCGATTCCTTACTACAGCATATCGACGTAAGAGAGTAGTGGTGGCGGTTGCTTGGTGGTGGTGCTAGAACCCAGATCCAGTGCTTTACTACTACCAAGTATAACACAGTAGTAGAGCCTCTACTATTGCCATAGCAGCATGCATCCAACCTATAAGTCATCATGCATGGAGTCTATTGAATGCCCGTTAGTGGCGGGCGGCCCGATGTCAGACTGGATGAGGCGTTGGCGAAAGTCCATCGCTAGGTTTCTAGCGCTTCGGCATCAGTAGTAGTTCTTCGGAGGGACGGAAGCAAACTAGGGGCTACTACTACTGGTAGTAGCTAGGTAATGCTTCGAGATGTGCTGCCTCCCGGTGGCTGAGAATGCTAAAGTCCAATGCAAATAAGTCGCCATGGGCACCTTGGAGTCAGCTGTCACACCCGTCTCACAAGATATTGTTAAGTGTCGCACCTTGATATGCATGTAAGTAGGTGTGTAGGTGAGATAGTTGAATGTGACAATAGGACACACCACCACCACCACAACCATCTTAGAATAAGCAAGAAGAGGCAAGGAGCTATCAGTCAAAGTAGGGGGCAGGAGCCTAGGGACCTGGCATAGAGATGGTGGTTGGTACACCTTGTCTTGGCATAGGAAACTTGCAACCGAGGAGTAGAATCTTCCTACAAAAAGTATAATAGTAGGAGAGAGCTGCACATCTAGGCTTTTCTCTCCCCACCGATGTTTGTTATTGCCCGTTCAGCCTAAGAAGCACTTTACAGGTATTGGAAACAGGTTTGTCTCAATTGAAAAACAATCATTGAAAAAATGTGCACAGTGCTATTGTCTTCTTCCACTTCCCTGCCGTCTTGAGAGTGACATTGACTTGACAAGGATGGTAGTTGCATACACATTAGTAGATTTATAGGCTAATAGCATTAGTTGTATAAACATACTGCGTTGGTCTGCACATATGACCGCTTTGTTAGACAAACCATTGTTTGGCTAAGCAAGCCCAATGCTCCAGGGGAGAAGAAGGTACACTAACACACATCACATCAATGTGTACAACAAGATTTGACTACATGGCTCCTAGTCCTCGCTTGCTTAGGGTGGCATGGGACATTACACGTTATAGATTGCTGCCCATATCCAGAGAGCATGGACATCAATGTTAGTGAAGGGAAGGGAATATACAGCAAGGCTACTGCTTACTTACTTTTCTCAAGCCAGAGATCGGTCACCCATATGATAATATGGATAGCTATACCTCCTGTCACCTTACACAGACATGTAATCATCATCTCAGGATCCAGCTGTATCCCATTTTCTATGAGTAGGTAGCTAGGTGTGTCTAGGTTTTATACTGTGATACAACCATGTTGTTCATATGTCTTCTTCTCTCCTTCCTTTCAGGTATGCTTTTACTTACTCACCACATTGATGTCATTTCATTCAGGAAAGGACGTCTTTTTCCACTGAAACCTGCCCGTCCTCAGGCCATAATTACGTTAAATGCATTGCATTACTTATACGTAGATACTTATGTAGACTCGTTGATGGTACCTGCCTAACGTCGCTGCTTATATGTACTTACGTATTGTCGTGTCACTCCTGTCGCCTTCTCCCAAAAATGCACATTGTGTATTATCTACGTCTATGAGCACTTACGAGGGAGCCTTTCCATCTACTGGCATTGCTTAGCACTTTGTTCCTCCTAAAATATATGGCTTTTACAGAGAGGCTGATCTGAGAGAGAGGGAAAGAAAAAAGAAGGCAAAAAGAAATGCTTACTAAGTCTTGCCTTTGTATTTACTTCTACTTAGAAAGCTAGGCATGTGCATTAGGCGTAACATGAGACCATTTTGCCTCCTCTCTCTTTCTCTCCCCTCTACAAATCTTGCACATTAAGATGACCAGGAGCCAGGAGGAAGGACGGAAATAAAAGTTATCCTGCGTTGCTCCATGCATTCATACCTTATGTGGACATGGAAAATGCCGCTCCTTCTTTTTATAGCTTGCAAGATGATGATGGTTTGGGTGGGGTATATACCTTTTGGTTGTTCATCTTGTTATAGCTTGTAATATGAAACGACAGGCCTGTCATATGAGGGTGCTCCACATCTATGAAGTCATTGGCCAATCACTGCCGAAAGTTGGCTCCGATTTCTAGCCAATGGCCAACCAAGGCTTTTTTAATAGGATTGAACATGATTTTAGATGAGTCGGACCCTGTTTGCTGTTGTGTTTTGTGGAGCGTGTTATGATGGCTTTTAAGACAATATGTCCCTCCTCCCCGGCAGCACGTAAAAGTGGCAGTTTTGTCAATCTATGGGTGTTTTATGTTTTATGGGACTCCGGCTTTATGGAGATAGATAGTATAATGTGGTGGTATGTCTGTACCACTAACAATGTTGTATCACCATCATGTTTAAGCCTTTGTTCATCAATGTCTTATGCTTGGTCTGTCTTTGAAATCGGGGAGGAGGAAGGAGACGGCTTCTGTGCCAGCATTGTTTTGGAATGAAAGCCACCACTATACATTCTAATTATTGAAGAGCCGGCCACAATGGTGAGCTGAGCTGAGGGCTCATTCAATTACTGAAAACGCGCTCGTATACTTAACGCAATTGCCATTTGCGTGCAGAACATTTAACCACACTCACACCAAACCAACAACACTCTACTGTTATGCCAAGTCATTGTCTAGGGTAGGACCTTGTTTCTTACCTTGATATTCTTGCAACTATGTTGGCTCTCCCCAAAGTTGCCACTATATAAGCTTGTATTTAGTGGTGCTAATTTGCAAGATGTAATTTGCTTCTAGTCTCGGTCATGGTTTGCTTAATTAAGTAGTTTAATGAGTAATTTATCTGCATAAAGAATTGATTGTTTTAAGCCACTATCATTGACAGGACAATCAAGCACATTTTGCAGATGAATAAGGCACATTCCATTGAGCGCCGCAATGGTGAAATCATGTCTAAAATTAACTATTCAATTAACTTAATAATCATATGCAGTAGAAATACAAGTTCCAATGACCACATGGTACTTTGAAACCATTCCCAAGCTTTCATTAATTGCTTATTTAATGGGGCACACTCCTTAACAGTTTCAGTTTGGAACACCACCACCACTCTACGTGCAGGAATTCGGAGGACATTAATTTTCTCACTTTGGACTATTCTCTCCTCTCCTCTACTTTCCTATTCAATTCTATTTCTTAACTAAAACCGTAGGTAGGATGAGCTAAAAATAACCCCTTTTTTGGTTTGCCAACCAACTTGCAAAGCCATGTCAAAACTTAGTAAACCTTAAGGCTAACATACTGTGCTCTGCTCTACTTCCTTATGTGAGGGTATGAGAGGTAAACTGAAAAGGTGAAGGGAAGAGAAGCTGAGAGCTAGGGCTAGAGAGAGCTGAGAACAAACTTTTGTTACCTCAGAAAAGAGTTTTTCCTATGTACATAGGCTGGCAGGTAAAGTTAGCTTACACGAAGCCCACCTTATGCTACCACCACTATCACACGGCTATACCATCCACTGCTAAGTCTATAATTTAACGACATGTTTGCAGAGATGAAATCACTTCTTTACCACGGCGGCAAGACAGACCCAGTCAAGCCTTTCCTTTTGGCAATATCCAGATATATATCAGACATTGGTGTGGTCTCGTCTCCCTGTTTTTATTTGTCGATCAAACAAACAAAGTTACACTCCTATCCTGTGGCACAAAGCTTCCACACTTTGTGATTGCAAAGATCGTAGTCATCTTCGAACCAGAGAAAAGCATCCTGGACCTGAATAAGGGAGGACACAGCTAATGTATCCAGGTTCACACTTCATACAAGTCTGGCTAATTAGACTGTGCTGTAGATGACCAAGGCAATTTTGTTTACATTGCTGGCCTGACTCCTCTCCCAGCTTAGAGCTGCTAAAAAGTGAAAGGCTTTCAGAGAACTGCTACACGTAGGTATATATTGCTTTCCAACCAGCTAAATAACACACCAACCACCACCACCACAAGTATACTGCTATTACAGGCACATAACACAATTCCATTCCAATGTTACTAGTTTCTCCCACTTCCTTCTCAAATGGCCCTTTTACATGCCAATTGCTGACTGCCAGGAGCTAGGAGCTTGGAGCTCAGAGCCTCCCAAGTTGAAAGTACACCTTGGCAAAAGAGTTAGAGAAAGAGGGAAGTGAGGTGGACAGCTCTAGTTCTAGATAGCTAATGCTAGGGACCAGCTAGGCAGGCCAGGGGTCTCCCACAAAGTGAAGCAAAGCAAAGCAAAGCGGAGTGAACGCTAAGTTTTTTGATAGGAGCCATGCAACCCCAGATTTGCCGTGCTCATCTGACGGCCACTCACATGGATAGGTCCTGCACATCTGGCAATTTTCATTTTATACCACTAAATGGCAATGGCCGGCTCAGGCTGATGAGGGAAGGAAGGAATGGAAAATA
>JAAUYL010049172.1_pt1 | contig 15491 bp, 12 predicted proteins | sample 7278011 | NCBI WGS metagenome assembly JAAUYL01 (sample SAMN14350225, study PRJNA611818) | marine sediment metagenome | isolation source: surface marine sediment (1.8m) | place: French Polynesia: Moorea | collected 2018-08
AAAAACAACTATTATCATATGACTGTAGCTTGGTTAGGTTAACCTAACCCAACCCACCTGATGGCATTTCCTAAAGAAATCATAACCTAACTGACCCAACCTATGCTAACCTAACCTAACTTAATACTAACTTCCCCTTAACGTGACCCTACTATTTGACAAAGTCGTCAATGGGACGACATAAAGTCGACAAAATGTTAATGAAAGAAGTGAACATTGGTCTAGCCTGATATATTGTTAGGTTTGGTTAGGTTGGGTCAGTTAGGTTATGATTTCTTTAGGAAATGCCATCAGGTGGGTTGGGTTAGGTTAACCTAACCAAGCTACAGTCATATGATAATAGTTGTTTTTGACCAAAGTAAAATTATCTGACAATAGCCAGAGGCAGTCTAGAACCGCATGTAGCGATATACTGAGCTGAGCAATTCATGCTCGCGGGTGAAAATGCCAAAATCCAAAACATAAGTTGTGTCTGGTAGGGGAGCAAGACTCTAGAACAGCGCTACGCGCTGTTCTAGAGTCTTGCCAACGTGTGACTCAAATCTCAAAGCAATTCACATTTTTGCTACGCTCGACTTGGTTTTGGTTTATCATTTAAACCACATCAGATGTCGGGATTGTGTAAGAGTTAGTATTTAAGTTCCGATTTCTAAACAGAAAATTAATAAAGAAAATTCAGTGCAGCCAAGTTTAATGTAAATACTCGCATATCGCAAATTTTACTTTTCCTTTGTATCTACGTGGATATCTAGTTCTTTGACAAAGCAAAGAGCAGCTAAAAACAAATATTGCTTCAAGTGCACACTTAACAAGACTGAAAGGTCTTTCAGCCATAACCCGCGAGCCAACTCAGACTTCACGAGAGTTCCCACATAAGTTGACACCATTCTACTATCATTCTGAAATGCGCATAATTGCCAATAAAATAGCTTTTCGACAAGTTCAGACAAGTCGAGACTTGTTGAAACAAGTTCAGACTAGTCAAAATCAACTTTGGTTTCCATTGGTATACTTAAAACACCCTGGTATGGCTCCTAGGGGTGACTTTTAGGAAGTATCAAAAGAACAACAACAACAACAACAACAACAACAAAGCAATATTAAGACCCGTGAGCACTACGTGCTCGCGGGTAAAAATATTTGATTTGATGCACTTATTTTGGAGGTTTAATTTTACAATTTTTGTGGTCGATTGGAATTCGTCAAATCAGCTGGAATAAGCTTAAAAAGATTATCATTTATTTTGGCATACTTTTTGAAACCATTTACCATGTTAAAGGAAAAGTTGATAAGTTCTATTTTTTCGCTCAAATATAATATAACTGGTACCATTAAATACTCAATTGAATTTCGTAGTTCAAATTTGCCGCCACTGCTTACTTACATGATGTAGCGCACTAGCTGAAAAAAGAAAGAATGCTAATTATTTAGTTCCTTTTTAGATAACGCAACAAAGAACAACACAGAAACGTTCGCGCCACAGAATTTTATTTTGAAGCGTTATTAGCTGTCTTTTCCGTTCTCAGAATAATGCTAGTTCTGGCGTTTTTCTATATTAATTGCAACCAAACGCTACCGTCTATCGAGAAACTAGTAACGCATTGACGCATGCGCTCCAAATAAACAGAAAACTGCAAAAGCGAAGGAGTTCTTGCAATCCATTTTGCGACAGAAAAATGAAGGAAATCGGCAGTGATTCAGAGTGATTTAGTGGAATCGAAACAGTACCCAAGATGGCGACGCTCAAGGCCAAGTTTCCGGGTCGGCCGAGCTCGAAAAACGGCCCGGACAAAACGCGACGGCGAAGCTCAAAAGTGCTTCAAAACGCTCAGGAATCCGATTGTTTAATGGCCGCCAAAAGTATTGAACGCGGTTTGCGATCGTTCGCTGCCATTGCTGGCGACTCTAATGAGGTGAGTTGAGGTTTTCAAGCTTGGACAATGCCAAATCATCCTTGATTTGGCTGAATTCGCTTAGAGTTTTGACACTTTTCGAGGATTGAAGCCGATTCAAAACAAAAACGCAACCGGCATAAACAAACGGAGACGTTTCGTAAACAAACTAACAAAGTTCAATTTCCATGATTCCATCTTGCATGATTCATTTAACGACAGCAAGGCCATATTTAGCTTGGGAAACAATGCCACAAAAAGAAAATCCTGGTTTTTCTACAGGAATTCCCCCGAATCCGAAATAGTTGAATTTCGTCATACCACACCTAGTCCCTTTCCTCTCCCATCTTATGTCCTTTGTATGTTACGCAGTACAACATTATAAAGTCTTTCTGTTTTGGATCAATTTTATGATGAAATGTCTCATTTCTGCAATTTTACAATTTAACAGCACTGGCATTGTAGGTGTAATCTTTATGCTTTGTATTTTCTTATGGAGACCAGAAACAGCCATGAATGTACCTATGAAAAACCGACCCAAAGGCCCAAATGCTTGGTGTTCGTGATTTGATTTCTTAGTTGGCGCCTGAGTGTACAAAGAACTCTCCTTGTTCTAATGTTGTCGATAATATGCACGTGTGTGCTTTTTATATTAGGGACTTTCCAATGTACCCATAAGGTGGCAGCACACTCCAAGATGCTTCCCTTGGACAGAAATTCACGATATGATGCAGTTTTGCAAAACAATTGCAGAAGCCTTTAAATTGAAAATTGTTATGATTTCAAATCAAGCAACAAAAGCCTGTTCGACCTTTTGCCATACTGCACGATGGCAGCTGCTTACATATTCAGATCAGGATTCCCCACGCCCCCTGACAACATATTGAAAACCAGCATGAAAAAGGAGAAAAACAAACACATATTTTCACGATCTTCTTGTGCAGCTTTCTTTGGCAAATATGTTTGATAATCATAAATCAATGATCAATATATGCGCTATGCAAATGTTCGTAGGTCACATAGAAAACAAGGACTTTTCGGAAAATAATCTCTCCATTTCTGCACTAATTAATTTCAGGATCAGTCAGAGTTTCAAGGATTCAGCGAGGCCGAAATCTCCAGCTCGAAACAAAAGGCCGCGAAAACGAAGGAGATCATCCAGACCCACATTGACTTCGCCACCTACAAAGCAGTCGGGAGCTATTTCATTCCGCAAATTAGAATTTTGAGTGCCAGCGAGAAGTCGTCAAAAACAGTAAGCCAATCTATGCAGACTCTTGAGATTTCATGGATAATTAAACCCTTTTTGTTTGCCCTCTAGAATCAGAGAAAAGCCGCTATAACTCTCGAGCAACTGGAAGTTGAAGCTGTGACAGTTCCTAAACCAGCCCCCGTGATCGAGACCCCGAAACCCCCGACCCCAGCGGCGTCTACGGGCTCCTCGAAAAAATCAAGTAGTGCAAAAGCGAATTCGTCTGCAAAGAAAAAGACACCTGCGCCATTGAAGGACAGAACGCCTAAAGCCAGTAGTAGTAAACAACAGGAGGCAAAAACTCCGGCAGCCACCACCTCGAACAAGAAGAAAGAGAGCAACAAAAACAAGAAGATTCCTTCAGCCGCAACCTCGGCCTCGACACCATCGGCGGCCTCGAAAAAAGTGCTAATACGCCCGTCCAAATTGGGTAGTTTGACCACTGCCACCACCACCACCCCGGAGAACAGCGTTGTTGACAAAAACAAGCCTGATTCAAAACAAAAAGAACAGGAACAGGGAGTACAACAACAACAGACTCCAGATGGTTACCAGACGCCCGTCAGAGGAAGCGGCAAGCGCCAAATTAAGCCGTCTTTCAAAATACGCCAAAAGAACGAGACCCTTTTTGGCAAGAGTGCCGAGGACAAAGCCAATCTGGCAACACCTGAAGGTAAAACTATTTACCCATGTCACAGATATTCGTGTAGATCATGGCACTAACATTTTAATGTATTTTTAGGTCAAAAGATCCAGAAGTCCATCGCGGAATATGCCAATGCCGTTGCAACCTCGGAGGAAAATCCGAAAGCCCAAGAGAAAATCGAGCGAATTTTGGCCTCGCAGTGGGATTCGCGCCGGAAAAAGAACGCCTCCGGCAGCAAATCGGCCACACCGGAAGCCAGCGGTGGACCGCAAAAACCGGATGTGAGCAAGCCAGTCATTCGGGCCTCGAAGCTAGTGCTGAACCAGAAGCTGCTTCAACGTCTCCGAGATCCCGGTCACCAAGTTGAATTTTACCAAGCCATCCAACGGTCGATGCAGAGTGCGGACAAAGTTCCTCCTAAATTGGTCATAGAAGGCTCGAAAACATCCATCAATCCAGGTATTTCTTCACTGCCAAAACAAATGTCGTGACTCATAACCAGCCTTAATTTTTGTCCCAATTTTTCAGCCGGTACTGCTCTCGTTGAAGAGGACAAAGACGACATCAAGGAGGCCTCCGGCTCCAAAGTGGCGAAGAACAGCAATAACAGGATGCCGGGAAACATCGTGTGCGGAATCTGCGGAGCCGTTCGCTACTACGCTTTTGTCTTGCAAGCAAAAAAGTTCGGGACTTTCAGCTGTGAACCGTGTCGAAAGTTCATTTCAAAGACCATCAAGAAAGCTCAGCCGTCATCGACAGAAAACGATGACGCAAAACCCGATGAAGTCGACGCGGAAGAACTGTATCATTGTGTCTCAAGCACAGGTTTGTAAAGCAAATCTTCTAGAAAATTGTCAAGTCAAAGATAATCGCCTCGGTCGCTTATCTACTACCAGTCAGTGACATAACTTTTTGGCATGGGATCAGAAATTCGTGAGCGAACGACGTTGATTATCGGAAATCAATTTGAATTTTCCGCGGGCACATTTTACATTTTGAAGCACGACAAGAGAGAGAGAGAGAAGAGAATTGCCAACGTACTTACTTGTATGAGCAAATAATATTTTGGTTCGTGCCATTACAGTGCAATTACTCTCAGCTGTTTTCCAGTTACGACCTTTTTTGCTGATCTTCTTGTTTTTCTGCAAAAATGAAATATGAAGACAGATGTTACAAATATGCTCTCTCACAAGTTTTGGGCAAAATACTGCCAAAGAACCGAATGGGGATTAAAAGCTCGTCAATTTTAGAGAGAAACGAAAGAGAGGCTTCAGTTTGTCAATGGAATTGAGACGGATGGGCTTCTTCGCCTGTATTTTAGCGAGCGGGTTAATGAGGTTGCTTTCCAATTTACCTTTCAGGCATGTGTGTTGTTCCACCAGTTTTGAGAAACAATCCCAATGCCCCGAAGAAAAAGGAGGAAACTTCTTCGGTGAGATGCGAGGCGTGCTGGCTGAAATTGTGCCTCATCGGATACCAGCTCGATGACGCTCTATACGATCGTCTCCGCTCCTTGCTCCCATTGGTTTTCCACGACCTATTGCCCGACTCGAAAAACCGGCACAAAAATCAAGCACTGCTTCCGAATCGGGGCGAAATCCTCGAGTTCAACAAACAGATCGTCCCGCTTAGTCGTCCACTCTTCGATGGTTTTGGGACGCCGTTGCCAAAGCAGAAGGAAGTGAAACCAGAGCCGGCATCGTCGTCAAAATCCCCCGGAAAAAGAACGGCGACGACGCATGTTGTTTACGAACGCCTTCCCAACGGATGGTCAAAGAAAGCTGTGAAACGATTGACCGGCTCGCGCAAGGGCATGTGGGACATGTACCTGATCACGCCCGACCAGAGCCTCCTCAAGAATCCAACCGAGTTGAAGCTCTACATCGCCAAGTCCGGCTCCGTCATCGACTCGAACATCGTCAACTTCAGCCTGCCGAAGAAGACCGCCAAGGTGGACAAGGCCCTGAAGCTAAAGTCCTTGATCGCGTTGGCTGCCTCCAAAGAGAAGTCTGAAATTGCCAAGGATGCAACAGCTAGTGAGCCGGCAGGAGAGGCTAGCGATAAAAAGCAACCCAAGTCGGGAACGTCCACTCCTGGGAGTGCCGGTGCAAGGACGCCTCGAAAATGCTCGAAGAAAATCCTGGTTTTGCCCAAGAGCTCTCGCCGTGAAGTGAAAGTGCCACTGAAGTATAGGGAGGAGGGAGAGGCGAAGAGCGAACAGAAGTCCACGAAATCGCCGAAAAGCAAGAACAAGAAGAAGGCAGAAGATCCTATTGAAGTCGAGGCAGCTCAAGACGAGATGTTTGAAGAGATTGATGTCGAGGTTGGCGGTGATCAAGAAGATGTTATTGAGCAACAGGAAAAGGATCTTGCTGTCGACGATCTCGACGCCATCGCTCGTGAGGCCGCGTCCGTGGCTGTAAAATCAGCTCCTTCATTCCAGAAATTGTCCTCACTCGGTGTTGGCACGTTCAGTATCGACGAGGAAACTGCCAGAGGTAAGGATTCAACTTTCTTTCACGACTTTTTCGTCCACAAAACAGAAGCGACAGCTTTTTGCGCACGGAAAAAAGGTCCCGTCGAAAAAGGGTTCAAAGTGCTCTTGTCTCGTCTCATTTATTGCATTTCCATCTCCATTTGCTGCCAGTGCACTTTCTGAGCTTTGATTTCTTCCCTCAAAGCGTTGGCTAGCATCAAAAAGTAGGTGTAGGCCGGCGGTAGAATCACGGTTATCAGAGTGATTCCGGTGAAATTCATCGCATTATCCTCAAACCAAACCGAGTTCACTTTGGCGATTAAAAACAGCTGCAAATCCAAAAAATGGTAACATTATCACGAAAATATTAAATAATATGGTGGTTTTACTACCCAAATGGGAAATAAGATCCACAAAATATAGAGCGAGATTGTGTGAATCAGCATGAGAATTTGCCAGGCCAAAATCAAGGTCGCCTTGTTTTTAAAGGCCGCAAATGCCAGTAAAAGGTCAGCAATTCCTAGTATGAAAACCCAAATGGATCCATGGACGTATTCGATTTTAAGCACGGTGATCGACAATGCTCCAGCGGTGATTTGAAAAATGGCATCCAGGATAGCCCAGATCCCAATTCCAACCTTGAGACTAATGCAACCACAACAGCATTTAGTCACTTTGCAGCACGCCATTTTGCTTTGCTCGGTCTTGAAAAGAATCTGGCCTTTCTCGGCCTTTGTTGTTGGTTACTGGCTTATGAATTTCTTATTGCTTGACTACTTATCGTTCAATACAGTTTGTTGTACAAACGTTATGATCGTTTTTTTAACTGACTCCTATTTTACTACTTAATTATCGTATCAATCACCCTGTTTTAGGAATGTCAGGCGGCCGTTTTACAAAACGCATCAAAATCAAACGTTGTGGAAAATGCCAGGGTTGCAACTCGAAAAATTGCGGCGAATGTTTCGCCTGCAAAGACATGCTGAAGCACGGAGGACCGGGCTCTTTAAAGCAAGCCTGCGTAAATCGGAGGTGTGAAGCGCCAACAATGCCAGGAATTCCAGCTTTCAAGACGGCCAATGATGTCAAGAAGAAGTATTTCAAGTCAGGCTCGACCGTGTCCAAAACCTCACGGGTGATCATGCCCAGCTTGGGCGTATCTAGTATGACATCAGTAGCCCCTGCGTCCTCCAAGACCGAGGACAAACGAAAAGAGATCTCACGAATGCGAGAGGACGACTCCGACGATGAAGTGCCTCCTATTCCCGCCGAGAATCGAATCCCTGTTCCGCCGCCATCCTTGGACAGGCCGAAGTTGTCCTACAGCACTTTGATCGCCATGGCAATCCAGAACTCCCCGAAACAGCGAGCCACCCTTCAAGAGATATACGCCTGGATCGAGGACCACTTTCCCTACTTCGACACGATGCACAACAAAACGGGCTGGCAAAACTCCATCCGACACAATCTGAGCTTGAACAAGGCCTTCTACAGGAGTCACGGACAGGCTGCCCGAAAGGGCGGTGGATTCTGGAACCTCGATCCCACGGCAAGCATCGGAGCCTTCAAGAAGGTGAAGAAGTCCAAGCTGGTCCAGAGGCAGAAGCATGACACGTCCATGTGGGAGGCCGATCCGGACTCGTACATTGACCGGAGTTTTCCCGCCGCTCCTCTCACCCCGCCCGAGGATGCTCCTCCGGAAGATGGTTCGATCTCGTTCGGGGTGACGGCCTCCGGCACCCCAGTGATAATCGGGATGTCCGAGGGTGGCGATTCGTCAACGATCGGGCCGTCGCCGATCAAGCGCCGACGAATGAATCATCAACCTGGCGACGACGAAGCGGATCGCCGTCAAAGTCTCGAGGAGTTTGTGGAGATGGGCCTGAGCTCGTCGCCGACCAAGGGCAGCGATAACCTCACCTACTCGACGAAGCCGACTACAGTTTACGTGACGGAACAGAACGTCGACGTACCGTTGCCGCCAGTCACCATTTCCGGATCTTCAAGCAGTAAGGCCGAAAGGAAAGTGATTATCAAGGCCAATGACATCGAGGGCCTCGCTGCCAAAAAGGCCACTGCACCATACCTTGGAACGATTGACTACGTGGAAGCCTACGACGAAGATCAAGTCAACGAGGACGGTCAAGCTGTGATCACAACTGAAACACTTCCGGTCGAATCTCTTTGCTTCCTCTGCGGATCTGCTGGGCAGGAGGAAATGCTTTACTGTCGAAGCTGTTGCGAGCCCTACCATCCGTTCTGCTTGAACCAAGAAGAGCTGCCGCAAAGTGCTGAGGCCGAAAACGATTGGGTCTGTCGACGTTGTGCCGTTTGCTCGGTTTGCGGCAACCCCGAGGGCGCTCCACTGAGATGTACAAAGTGCACGTTAGCTTTTCATGAAGACTGCCTTCTGCCAGGTCAGAAGAAAATGATTTCACAGCAATCTCCAACTTCATGGGTAAGAAACGAGCTAAACTTCCCCTAAGGACTTTCAGAAGTGTTTTCAATTGCTTCTATTTTTTAGCTTTGCGGACAGTGTTTGAGGTGCAAGTCTTGCGACAAGGCGAATGTTATGCACTTCGATTCGGAGGACGCCGAGGCCGAGGCCGAGGAAGAGCCGGCTGAGAAAATTCCCCTGTGCGATTCTTGTTGTCTGCAAAAGAAGAAGGGGAGCTATTGCCCCCTTTGCAACGGAGCCTACGACGACAACGACTACGACACCAGGATGATGGAGTGCGCCAAGTGCGGAGGCTGGATTCATGCCAAATGCGAGGACGTCAACGCCGAGAAGTATCAAATCCTCTCCTACCTTCCCGACTCCGTCGAGTTCGTCTGCAAGTAAGTAGATATTATTTTCTGCGATCAATAGCTCCTTCTATTTGACATATTCATGCTATTGGATACAAGATATTCATACAACTATTGTGCGTAACAATTAAGGTGTGAGCAACCGGTCCCGAAAGAGAAAACGTCTAGCGAGAACGTGGTGACCTCTCTGACGAGCGTAGAACCGACAACGTCTCAAGCTTTGACAGTTGCGTCCTCGAGCAGCACGCTTCAACCAATGGAAGTACCACAAGATGTTAGCGAGGTTGAAGATATTGTTGTCGAGGCTGCTCAAGAAGGAGACGCTGGCAACGCTGGAAACGCTGGAAACGCTGGCAACGCTGTTGTTGTCATTGAAAACGTGTCGATGGATGAGATTGTCTTCCAAGATGGCGGCGAGGTTGAGGAGTTTGTCGATGTCCCGATGGATCTTGATCTTGCTCTCCCTGTGATCGAAACAACAACCTCGACCGGAAGCACTACCCCGACCTCAACTCCAACGTCGACGGCGGCGCCCACGCCAGCGATTAATGACGAGGTGAGCTGTAGTACTTCCAAAAAGTTGACACCCTTTTTTGCCTTTACTTGCCTTGACTGACCAATCAGTTTGCGATCCTGAAGTGACTGCTCCTGTGTCGTCTCGTTTTTGATTGAATATTGTAAACAAGCTTTCAGAATCTGAAATCTGCCCCAGTTTTTTAAAGGAAGTATTACAGCTTACTTCTTTAATCGAAAACTTAACCTTCTTTCACTCTATCAACTCAAAAATCATTCTTTGCATGTTTCAGATTTTGAGGGCTTGAAATCGCGCGCGCGCAAATCGAAACGAACTAACCGAATCTGTCATCAAAATGGTTGATTTCTCATGTTTTTCGTCTCTTTCAATTTGCAGGAAATGTCACAACAATGACGAGGAGATCGCGCCATGGAGAAAGGCCGTGCTAAATGAGATAAAAATTGGACAGAAAATCATTCTCGAAGAGCTAAGCAAATTGAAAACACTTAAAATTCCTTCCCCAACAAAACCTACGACTCCAATGGACCAGACTAGCCTCGATCATGCTAAACGCCAGCTGAGCTTTGAAGACATCGACAGTGCAAGTGATACGAAAGAGGCCCAGTTTGTTAAAGAGTGTGGTGTGAAACAAGTAGATAAATTGGACCGGAAGTGCTCGGTTGTATTGAAGGATGTCAAGCATCATCCCTGGTGGGGCAAAAAAGTTCGCCAGCTTTCTGGGGATGACAGCAAAAAGTCCATTAAAATCACCGACTCTTGTGAAAAGTTCATCAAAACACCGTCCAAAGTAATCATTCCAAAGATTCTCAAGCGTGATCCACCTATTCCTCAACCCTCAGAAGCCTCCAGTGAAAAAGAACCGGCTCCTGAGCAAAACACTCAAATTGAAGAGAACAATGATTCGCCAGCACCAATGGATACGGCAGAGACTTTGCTCCGTGATCTGGAGAGTGTTCAAGCTGAAATCGTCAACGATAGCGACATTGCATGCAACGTGCCGCAAGAGCCAATCGAAATCCGTGAGGCGTTTCCCGCTCAAGTTTCAAATCTTGAGGCCAAAATCGAGGACGGCAGCTACTATGAAAACAACATTAACTTCCATCTGGACCTCAAGCGCTTCCTCCTCAACACGGTGGCCAAGGACGGCCTCGAACGATCCGAACTCCATGTTGCCTATGATCAAATCACCAAGCAAATCTTCCCTTGGTTCGACATCAACAATCCTCTTAAGCATTTCGAAGCCTTGAAACCGGAAGAGTCTCTGGTCAGGCCGCCAAAACCCTACGACCATGCGTATGCCGACTACAAGATGAACAAGCGCAAGCCCTCCTTGGTCTCCCCGATTTCTCAGCCTCCCAAATGGAAAGCCGGATGTGAGTTGCGTACATCCCTTTCACTCGACCAGAGGCTGTGCTCCTTCTGCGGTCAATATGGCGACCTCACAAACGAGATGTCCGGACGACTGCTTTACTATAAGCAAAACGAATGGGTTCATGCTAATTGCGCCCTTTGGGCCTCCGAGGTCTACGAGGACGAGTTCAGCCTGATCAATGTCGGCACCGCCCTGAACCGCGGGTTGAAGCTCTACTGCACGGTTTGCAAACGGCGAGGCGCGGCCATCGGCTGCTGCCATGAGTATTGCAAGGAGAACTACCACTTCGAGTGCGGACAAAAAGCCATGGCCAGCTTCAAGGAGGACAAGACCGTCTACTGCCGCCGGCACAAACAGTTTTACAGCCATAAGAACGAACAGATTCGACTTAGCGTCGACCGGACAGTGCATGTGGATCTTGAACAGGAGACGGCCAAGCGTAAAATCAAGCCGGTCGACCTCCGAGAGGTCAAAGTCACGATTGGCAGCCTGACCGTCGAATCGTTGGGAGCCATCACGGATCAGCGAAACGGACATCCCGACGCCCTGATCCCATCAGGCTTCACCTGTTCAAGATGGTTCTGGTCTACGCTGGATCCCAGTCGTAAAGTCAAGTACTATTGCAATGTCAAACTCAAAGAAACTGTCGAGGACGAGATCGACGAAACGGTGCTCAATGTCGCCGTGGATCACGAGAAGGTGGACGACCTTGAGGCCGAGGCCGTCGTTAGTGACTTAATGAAAAAACTGCGGAAAATCGAGCTGGAGAAGCTGAAGCAGACGGAGAAGGTGAAGAAGAGCAACATTATACCGCCCTATGCAGTGTCCACCCTCTGGAGTGCGGTGAGCTACAAGGACTTGCATCGCGAGGATGAGCCTGGCAAAAATGTGCTTGACGTTTCTCGATGGATCGAGCGGTCGCACGGCCTCCGAGGCCGCACGATTTCCATGGCTACGACAGTGACCAATACGAGTTCTCTGCCTTCCTCGAATCGATCGCCATTGCTTGCCTCCACTCCCAATGCTTCGCCGTGCAAGGGCCTCAACAAAGCCGTGAGCAATGTGTTAAAGCGCACCCCCAGCAAACTATTCGAAGATGGGGATTTCAATTTGGATTTCCCCCACGACGACTTCATCAAAGACATCCTCGACGGACCTTCCAATATCTGGGACGAAACCGGCGAGGTCAGCCTCATCCAGACTTGGTTCAATCAGAACAAGAAGGTCAAAGTCAGCGAAGTGGCCGTGCAGTGTTGTTTGCCATTCACCAAGACAAACTTCCAGATCGACGCTGAGATCGAGGCTCTCGAAGAAATGGAAGGCGACGACGAGGATGAGGAGGAAGAGGAGTATTACGACGAAATCATGGAGGAGATGCAGGAAGAGTCTCTCGTAGTTCCAGCTCCGGCGCAAGATCAAAAGATTGAGCAACCACAACAACAGATAGACAATTTCGAAATTGACGCCGAGCCTGGAATCAGCACTCCGATGTCCTACACTTCACAGACGTCAAGCTTGAACGATGATGATCGGGACCTCTTGACCTACGTCGCCGAGAAGATTGAAAAGATCAATCGGGAGCGACTGAAACAAGAACAACAAGATGAAGAGGTAGACATCATGAAGATACTCGGCCTGGACAGCGAGGACATAGAGGTCCGGGAGGAGGAAGTCACTGAAGAGGTCGACGAGGCCAATTCTGAGTCGAGCGTGAACAACAATGACATTGACTGCCCCTCGAATGAAGTGTCGCCGCAAAAGATTTCCTTGTTGGACGGAATAAGCCAGCTTGACGGAGCGGATGATGGCGACGAGACGAGTCCACGGAAGGATTTCACAATTGCCGGACTCTTATCCCCGCCACCGCCAACTCAACAGCCTCAAGCTCAAGTTCAACAGCCACCTCCTCCACCTCCGGCCAATCTGGCAACGTTGGCTTATCAAGGCCCACCTCTGGCTGCCCCGAGACCCCCACCGCCAACCCCGTTCGCTCCTGCCATTCCTGCTATCCCGGGGCTGCCAACAGCAGTTCCCGGAGGGAATGTTTACATCCAGCACCTTCCAAGTCCCGCCTTGGCCTCGACTTTTGCCCAGCAGTTCACCCAGCAAACCGGCCGACCTCTGCAGTACTTGACCAGCATGCCTGCGACGGCCGCCGCTGCTCCTCAGGCTGCATTTTGCCCCGTTCAAATGCAACCTCAGCTGAGCTATGTCACGCCGCAGGGGATCATCCTCAACCCTCAGCAGCCGAGCTTCTTCCAGCCCGCACCGGGAACGTTTTTCGCTCAGCCAGCTCCAGCACCCCAACCACAATTTGCAACCTTTCCTCAGGCAGCCTCGATAACTCGACCTCCAATGGCCGTGGCCAATGCTCAACCGTCCTCGGTGCGCAAGGTGGCACATGTCCAGCCTCAACAACGAGCTCGGGACCCGATCAAGGCCCTGTCGAACATGGCCTCCCAACCAATGTCTTCGATCTCCACAACTCCCTCCGCAGCCTCAGATTCCGGTGGCAGTAGAGGCAGCGAGTTGTCCATCACACACCAGAGGCCGCCTTCCGTTACAAGATTGGACTTTCACCAAGAGCGACACCACCACGAAAAACAGAGGTCAGTGGGCACCCAGGCTAAAATTGCCGGCCCATTGAAAATCATCAGCCCGAGGCCGTGGAAGGAAGTGAGGACGCCAGAGCAGACGCAACCTCCGACAACCGTGTTGACTATACCCCCGGGTCCGTCGACGATGAGCTCGGGCGTCAGCTCTCGAGTTAGCTCGAGGCCCAGCTCGAATCGGTCGGCCTCCAATGACATGATCTTCGAGGTCAGTGGAGAAGGCGAGTCCTCGTCAAGGATGTCGACGCCGAGACCTGCGCCACAGTGGGACGATCATTCCTACTTCTGCTCCAGCCCTGACGTTAAGGACACCGCTCTCATCACGGACGAGAAGGTGGTCGACGGGATGAAAGTCACGACCAAAAGGTCCAACAAGCACTCGATCAAGTTGACCATGCAGAAAGATCTGGACTACCCAAACAACTCGCGACTGAAGGTGCAAAACATTGTTGTCCAAGACGGGAGAGGAGCCATGCTTCCTGTACCGCTGGATCCGAAGGCAGCGGCAAGTTCGTTGAAGGCCAAACGAAAGGCCAGAGCGGCAGCCAGAATCAAAGAAGCGGCCTTTGTCACCATGAGGGAGGACAGCGAAAAGACCTTCGTGAACGAGGTCGTCACCAAAACCAAGACCAAGGAGGAAATCAAGAAGGAGTTGGAATCCGAAGACAGTGACAGTGACGAAGCGGACGCCGATCTTGACGAAAGATTTATTTTTGAAATGACCTCAGACGATGGCTTCAAAGCGAGCTCGCATGACGCGACCAAGCTCTGGGTGCAAGTGTTCAACGCTGTCCAAGAGGCCCGACTTCAGCATGGCTTGAACCCGTTAGTGTTCAATCCTATTGGCCAGAGCGGCCTCGAAATGCTTGGATTGACGCACTCTGCCCTGGCCTTTTTACTGGAGCAGTTACCCGGAGCCAAGTCGGTCGAGAGTTACAAGTTTGTACACCACCATCTGCGGCCGTCGAAATCCGAAGCTGATGATCCTGCAACACTGAAAGAGAACCCCTCAGGCACGGCCAGGTCGGAGGGCTTCAAGGATCGCTCTCCACTGGACATGTTTTCGTGGCTAGCCTCTCGGCACAGAAAGAGGCCAAAGATCGACGAAAACGCCAGCAAGAATCCGGAGCTGGAGGTCAAACTAGCTGCGGCCAGAAGAGCGACGAGTCTCGATTTGCCGATGGCGATGCGATTCCGGCATCTGGCGAAGAACGCTAAAGAGGCTGTGGGAGTGTTCAGCTCCCAGATTCACGGACGTGGACTGTTTTGTAAAAGGGAAATTCAACCGGGCGAAATGGTGATCGAGTATGCCGGAGAGGAGATCCGTGCCATCCTGACGGACAAACGTGAGAAGTACTACGAGTCCCGGGGCATCGGCTGCTACATGTTCAGGATCGACGACGATACCGTGGTGGACGCCACCATGAAGGGGAACGCGGCCAGATTTATCAACCACAGCTGTGATGTAAGTTTTCAAAGAAGCACAAAGGGTGCAAGTTTGAGAACCAGTCTAATATTTTTGCAATCTTTATCTACTTTTGCAGCCCAATTGCTACTCGAAAATTGTGGACGTCCTTGGCAAGAAGCACATTATCATTTTTGCGATGCGCAAAATCCTACCCGGCGAAGAGCTAACGTACGACTACAAGTTCCCGATTGAGGACGTTAAAATCCCCTGCTCCTGCTCGGCCAGAAAGTGCCGAAAATACATGAACTGAATCCGAAATCGCGATTGCTTGCTTACCTGCCATGTTTTACGAGGAAAAACGTTAAAGCCTAGATTTAATTTTGCATTATATTTAGCTAAGAAAGATCTCTATATACTACCGCTGTAATAACGAAATATATAGGAAAGTAACCACAGATATAAAGCAGAACTTGAAATAAAAGTTAAAGTT
>JAAUYL010008989.1_pt1 | contig 15468 bp, 16 predicted proteins | sample 7278011 | NCBI WGS metagenome assembly JAAUYL01 (sample SAMN14350225, study PRJNA611818) | marine sediment metagenome | isolation source: surface marine sediment (1.8m) | place: French Polynesia: Moorea | collected 2018-08
CAGAATTTGCAAGATTAACCGGTCTATTTGATTGAAAAACCTGGAGTTTCTGTGAAAATATGGCGAAAATGTTGCCTTAAAGTTGACTTTCGGGTCCGTATTTTTCAAAACAAATTGCGTTTTCGATCCGTCATTTCCTTTTGCCCTCGCCGCCTAAGACGTAAACACGCGTTCATTTTTCCAATTTTTGGTGGATTTCAGCAACATGGCCAAGTCCAAGAACCACACCAATCACAATCAAAACCGGAAGCACCACCGCAACCCGACGAGGAAGCCTTCGACCAAAGTTCGCCAAAAGATGAAGGGGGTAAGTGCTTTAAAAATCGAAGTTTGTGTTCGGCGTTGTGGCATTATTTCTTTATTTTCAAGACCCAGAAGTTGATAAGAGTCACAATTTTCATCGCCTGAACACTACGTCAGTTTCGAATCATAATCAAATCAATTTTCCTTTTCAGATGGACCCCAAATTTTTGAAGAACTTGAAGTTCGCCAAGAAGCACAACCTGAACAAACACCAGCAGGAGAAGCGTGCTCTCGCCAACAAGGCCGGCAAATAATCCATTAGATTCGTGTTTCTAAAGGTGTGAATAAAATTAAAGATGTGAATCTACAAACCAACAGCCCGTGCTCAGAGTTCTCACATCGTCACAAAAGGTGTAAGAAGACTGCTGAAAAGTGTAGGACGGAGGTGTCAGAAAATGTACGTTGCTTTGGGCGACTTGTTTAATGCAAAACTAGATATTAATATCTGAAACAGAACTAAATATTCCGAGATTCCTCGTGAATTTTGATGAGATATCTAGTGGTTAGTGTTGGGTCTTGGTTGACTTAAGTGAAGTGGCAAGCTCGTTAATTAGTTCACTTTGTTGAAGTATTCCTGAGATCCTTTCGGGTCTGGCTTGATGGTTGGGGCGTTCTCATTCCAGTTGGCAGGGCACACCTCGCCGTGTTTCTCTACAAATTGGAAGGCCTTCACAAGCCTCAGTGTCTCATCCACGGATCGACCAACCGGCAAATCGTTGACGGTCATTTGACGAAGAACTCCCTGAAAAAATACGTGAAACTGTAGCCTTTCAAATGGCAATACCTTCATTTGCTTACATTAGGATCAATGATAAACAAGCCCCTGAGCGCGATACCGGCGTCATCGACGAGAACGCCATAGTCATTTGAAATCGATCGTTTCCAATCGGACAGCAATGGATAATTCAGGCCCCCGAGACCGCCAGTTTTCCTGTCTTGGTTTACCCAAGCCAAGTGCGAGAAATGTGAATCCGTTGAAGCTCCAACAACCTGAAAAAATGGTTCATTTTGTTGCACATTCCTTTCTGGACTTTGACCTCCGTTCTTACCTCGCAACCAATGCTCTTGAACTTGTCGATGTGATCGGAAAACGCAATGATTTCCGTAGGGCAAACGAACGTGAAGTCGAGGGGATAGAAGAAGAGGACCAGCCATTTTCCTTTGTAATCACTCAGCGAGATTTCCTTGAACTGTCCGTCGATCACAGCTTGGCCTTTGAAATCGGGAGCTGGATGCTGGACCCGAGCTTTTTGCAGGAGCGCAGGCGTCGTAGCCAAAGATCTTGAGACATTGCCGAGTTTGTTTCTGGCAATGGAAAGGAGTGACAAGTGCTTGGTGATGAGGCCGGCCATGATTTCAGATCTGATCGTCCACTTCCAGGAGGTTTTGTTTACGTTTTGCTCCTTAAAGTGACAGCAAGAAATCAATAATTTCGTCAATTTGGCCTTTTTCGTGAAAAAATCTTCTGGCAACGCGGATTGCTCTCTGAATTTGCTCTCAGTTTTTAGGAGCTAATAAACGAATTTAAGGCTATTTTTAAAGAAAAGCTTAGACTGTTATGACTTTTAAACCCCTTTTTGAGAAAATATGGAAAAAAATACTATTAAAATAAAGCATTTTGGGCTTCTGAATTATTGGTTCTACTTTTTTTGTCAATTAATGACGCCAAATGGCATTTCTATTGCAAACTCGACTTGGTTGTGGTCTATTTTCATTTTCTCAGCAACCAGCAGGAGAATCAAACAAACAAACAAATCTTCAATCAAAACATTGAAAAAGTCAAAATTCAAAAATGACTGCAAAATCCAGCAAATATCTTGGTCAAGTCTGAAATCTTGTATTAAGATGATTCGCAAGACCGTGTCGTTGAGCGCAACCACCGATGCTGCTCATGTCACGAAGCTCGCCAAGACGTTGAAGTCATGTCAGGTAAAATCAGTCATTTTGTCACAATTGTCAGTTTCTCTTGCAATCTGATTTTTGAACATCCGCAGGAACGAGAGCTCTATACCGACGTGAGATTCCTGAGCGAGGATGGCCAGGACATCTTCGTCCATTCGGCAGTGTTGGTCAAGCACTGCAGTCATCTGAAGAAGCTCGTGCAAAAGCAACTCTGCTGTTATTGTCACGGAACAGAATGCTCAAGACATCAAGGAGAATTATCAATAGCTCTCCCCGACTTTTCAGCCGAAGTCATCCTTCACTTTGTCGAGTTGATATACTCTGGGAAATCTCAAATTAAGGTAGGCGATCGAAATTACCATCGTTTTAGTCACGTAAAAGAATGCAATTGTTTCTGTAGGGCAAGAATACTCACCAGCAAGTTTTGGCGTTGATGAAATGCCTCGGCTTTGATGTTCCACCATCGTCACTTAGCCTTGACGGAGAAGTCACTGAAGTTGCCAAGGATGCTGGAGGAGGCAGTCGTAGAAGGAGATCGGTGGCCTTAGCAAACACAAGTGGCGCTCAAGATGATTCCTCGAGAGCTAGCAAACGGTTCAAAGCAACGGACTTCAACGATCCATCGTTTCGTTGTGAGAAATGTCAGTACTACTTTCCCTCGAGGCAGCAACTGAACAAGCACCAATGCAGCACCAGCACCAGCACCAACAGTATTGAAGCCGAAGACATTGTCGCGAAATCTAGTGACAATGTGACTGAGAACACCAGCAGTGACGGGCCGGAGGAGGGAGGCAAGAAACAGTGTCTGAACTGCAAGGAATGGTTCGCCCTTCAGGGAGGCTGGCACACTAAGCACGTCAAAAATTGCCCATCGACCTCAACGCCAGCAACCACCACCTCAAGAACGAGTTCGTCAGCAACTTCCAAACCGACGCCGCCACCGCAGTCATCCTCTTCCAGGGAGTCTCTGGTCTCGATCGTCTCTACACCGTCAGCATTTACTATTTCGACTCCCCGACAAAAGGCTTTGCAGCAGCAAGCGGCCTTGGCTGCCAAGACCACGTCGACGCCTGTTTTCCCTACTGACAAGATCAACAAAGATTCTCCCTCGACGGCGGGACCATCCGACAAGACTGAGAAGGTCAAGAAAAAGTGCAACAAATGTGGTGAGTCTTTTTGCGTCAACGGAGGCTGGTACTCCAAGCACATCGCTGTCTGCCAACAAGACCAGAGCAGCCTTATCGCGGAGCCAACCTCGACGACCTCCTTGGAGTCGGCGATTTCGACATCACGAACCAGTTCTTGTCCCAAGTGCGGCAAGGAATACTCGCCTCATGTGAGAAGATTTTTGGATGCACACATCGAAACATGTGACGGCACCAATGTCTCGTACAGCAACATCAACAACATTCCAACCTCACCAACGATCTCCGGAGCTTCCATAATCAATGACTTAAACAACACCGCCGAGGTCGATCCCGATTTGATTGTCTCCCTGTTCGCGTCGAACCTGTGGAGATGCTACAAGTGTGCCAAAGACTTCACTCGACGGGACATCCTGCGCCAACATCTTCTGACTCACTTCCGCGACGCGATCAAGGACAAGTACATGAAGAGCGACGATACCAACGACATCGCCGACAGCCTCCAGTGTGTCTTGTGCAAAGCCTATTTGGCTCGGGACGAAAAGAGCTTGCTCCAGCACATCGCCATCGCGGTCCACTACAAGCTCAAGGAGTTCCTGCCCGAAAAGATGGGCGGCATCCTGTTCACGAAGAGCAACGCCGAGACCAGTATTAATGATACCACCAACAGCAGTGACAACAATGCCAACGCTTCCTCCGCCAACGAAGATGAGCCTGTCAAGAAGAGCGTTTCAGTTAGGCTTCCGATTCTCCAGAAGCATAAGTGGAAATGCTGCGTCTGCTCCAAAATTCTCGGCAACCGACCCGACCTCACCGTTCATGTTGTCGAGCACTTCAAGCAGCAGGTTCTCGACGACTACGTGGAGTCGGGATCCAAGTGCAGCATTTGCAAGTACAGCGATCCCAATCTTGGCCAGCTGACAAGACATGTGGCGCTACAGCACGAGAAGATCAGAGTTTTCCTGCCTCCTGAAGAAGGCGATCGCCTGTTCGAGGAGCCCGAGGTAAACTCGACTGCGGACACCAGCTTGGCGTCGGCCGATATCAGCATGGAACAGGATCAAGTAGTAGACACCACCATGACGTCGAACGAGAAGCCGTTGCTCATCTGCTATATCTGCGCCAAGGCTACAAAGGCCCGGTCCGAATTGAGGCAGCACATCTTTTGCCACTTGAAGAACGAGGTCATGAAAAAATACTTTGGCGAGGAGGGGGTCGTCACCAAGCAGTGCCCCGAATGCAAGTACAAGTCCTCGGTGGCCGAACACGTCTTGATGCATTTTGCTCTCAAGCACAAATACTTACGGGAATTTGTGCCACCGGATGTAGCAGAGCTCTTGTATGACAGCAGCAAGAAGGATTCTCAACAGAAACAGCAGCAACAATCTCATGACACTTCCAAGACTGACTCCGCTACGAACGATCACAAGAAGAAGGCAAAGAAGGACAAGAAAGATCAGGCACTCGTCTCCTGCCAAAGGTGCAAGAAAAAGTTCAAATCCAAGAAAGTTCTCATGGAGCACCTTGTTCAATGCGTTTGGAATTGTCCCAAATGCAAAATTGACATCGTCGGCGACTCGAAGGCCATCAAGAAGCACAAGGCTGCTTGCTCCTCGCCTAAGAAGGAGTCTTTCGGTAGTCCCGAACTTGGAAACAACTTTGCCCTCTCCTGCTTCCTGTGCATGAGGGGATTCAACCAGTTCAACTACTTGAAAGGCCACATGTCAATGCACTATCGTGATGATCTCAAGTCCAAGGTGAGCGACTGGCCTGGCGGCCTCGGAGGAACGGGATTCACTTGCAACCTGTGCGACTTTGTCGCCCAGAGTCAAGACTCCCTCGTCACCCATGCTGGGTACAAGCATGCGCTCTTCCTTGCCTACATGTCCATCGATCAGAGGATCGAGTTCTACCAGATGGCGAGCCGGGCTAAAGAGATCGGCAACCTGCCTCCCATCACTGACTTTGCCGACAGCGTTGCAGGTAATCAATTAAGCCTGTAATACTAGAAAAGTCTCATATAATCATGTTTTGCAGGCAAGAACGTTCCAGTATTCACGTGCCCAAAATGTCACGACAACTTCCCAACCCAACTCACGCTTGCCAGTCACATGACCAACACCAACTGCGACGTGATCAAGTCGAAATGCATCGTCTGTAGCGTCCCCGTCGGCTCCAAGCTACAGTACAAATGCCATCTGTTTGACAACCACTCTACGTCGAACATGGAGGCCGATCTGAAGGTCGTGTTCGACAAGGCCGAAGGCAAGTGCAGCCTTTGCGAGCGCGACAAAATGGACCTTGAGGTGTTCTCCAAGCACCTGATGCTGGATCACGACAAAGTCTTGGACTACATGGCTCCCGGCGTCAAAGAACATGTGTTGTCGAATTTTGAATCCTCTCAAGCCAACGAATCAAGGTAAAACAACCATTGTTTCTGTCCACTTTGGATGTTATTTCACAATTTGTTTGGCGGTTCCAGAATTTCCAATGACGAACCTTCGTTCAAAGAAGAGATTCACATTCAAATTGAACCAGTTGAAGATAGCAACGACCATGAGCAACATGATGATGACAAGACTGTCAAGGAAAATGAGAAGAATATGGAAGCTAAGTCAGACGAACCGGAAACCGCGGACGGTGAACAACTCAACAAAAACCATTAGAAATTCCAACTCATGAACAACGATATCAAATAGCCACAAAGCATGAAAACGTAGGGTCGTAAGTCTAAAAAGTTGACTAAGTTTGTAAAAACTAAGTATCTAAGATGCCAAAATCTCGCTGTGTTTCATGTTAAAACTATAATTCTTTCCACATCTGATCTGATATCGATACTAAACAGTAATAAAATTATACACATAATAACAAAGATGAAAGAACCCTTTCTGTCGACGAATAATAAAGATAGTGCTCGCGGGTAAAGCAGTAGAGTATCTAACTTCAAACGATATCAAATAACGTCATTCAGAAAAAAAGAATCATGAAACTCGCTCTGGCAGTGTTACTTTGCCAAGTTGTCCTGGGACTAACCTGTCCAAGCAACAGAAGGGAAAAATATGTCATTCTCGCCGATGGAAACGAGAAGGAAGAAAAGAAGCAATCAGCAGGGTTGATTCAACCGTCCACCAATCACAACCGCGACTACAACGCCACACCGTCATTGAAAATAACCACAACTGCAATGAAAAACACAAAAACAACAACTACAACAACAACAACAACAACAACAACAACAACAAACAATAAGGGGAATCAAACCAGCAAAGATGGCTCACCAGTAGATGGCGGCATCCATGTCATAGATAATTTTGGTCCTTGATAAAGGTTCTAACCCATTGTTCTCTACACTTTGGTTTAACCATTTTGTCGAAAATAATATAAATAATAATAAGAACAAAACTGATTCGGATTACCTTACCATAGCAGTTTATTGAAACATTGATTTCATTGGAAAAGTAGAAACAACGCAGTCACTTTTGCATTTAGAAACGGTTTTTGCCGCCCTTTTTCTTGCCCTTGGACTGGTTCTTTCTTTGCTGTTGCCTTGGACCCTGGGGCTTCTCCTGGGCGACCGCGGGCGACTTCGGGGTGGCCCCCGTCGCCGAGGAAGTCTTCTTCGAGTAGTCGAAGTTCTCGCTCTGTCCGGCAGCCGTTCCTTGAGCGCCGGTGAACTTTTCACCCTTCCTCCGCTCTTTGCGAGTCCGGCGATACCCAGTCCTTTCACGACGAGGCAGCCAACGCTCCGGATCGGGATCAACTTTAGGATCGAATTCCTTCGGCAAGCGCTTCTTCCTTTTCTTCTTCTTTTTCTTTTTATCGACGTCCTCAGCGGCAGCAGCCTTCTCTTCGGGTGTCTGAGGCTTCGGCGAGGCCGGTTTCATACCACCCGGTCCGGTCCTCTTGCCGTAGCGACTCAGAGAGGCCGAGGCCTCCAGCGCGTCGACGTCCACGGCCTTGGAGGCGAAGTCCGGCAACTTTTTGCTCGTCTCCATGGCCTTCTTCAGGTTGAACTTGGAGTAGGCCAGCACGAGCTGGGCGAGGGTGGTCTTGTCCTTCGGATTCATCTTGAGCAGCTCCTCCAGAGACTTGGCGGCCACGGACGGCTCGTCGCCCTTAAGGTGGAACTCAGCGGTCTTCCGCCAAACCAAGGCCATGTCGGCTGAGGCCTTGTTTTTCTGACTCGATCCCACGGCATCCTTGAGGAGCTTGCCGGCCTCACCCCTCTGATCTGCAGCCAAATATAGGGCAACCAGAGTGCTCAAGAGACCGGTGCGATGCTTGGTTGAGGCTGGCAACGCTTCCAGAGTTGCAATGGCAGCATGGACGTCACCCTTTTCCAATTGGACTTGGGCAGCGATCAGGATCCGATTGAGGTCCTTGCTCTTGTTCCCCTTCAAGAGGAGGTCAACGGCCTCCTTGACGCGCCCAGATCGAGCGAGGACGCCGGCGACAATCATGTCCTTGTCCTCCTCGTCGACGTCATCGAAGTTCTTCGACAAATCGGCCACCAGCGACTTGCAGAGGTCGACCTGGTTGGTGTACATGGCGAGCAGAGCGTTGTTTCTGGCAATCGAGGCCCGATGGCTTGTCGTGAGCTTGTGCTCGAGGCCGTCCACCGTGGCGGCCTTGATCCTCTTCTTGGAGTCGAAGATGTTCTGGTCCTTGTTAAGCGTCAGCAAGTTGTTGGACGCGACCGCGACGAGGCCGATGTCGCTCGGCTTGTGCTTCAGCACCGAGTTGTAAATTGATTGAGCCTCGCGATCACGGCCACCCTGCATCTGAATGGCGAATCCAGCTTGAACGCGAATGATCCCGGTCTCGCGTTCAATCTCCTCTTCGTCGGCCTCCTCTTCCTTCATCACGGCCTCGCACATCTGCTCGGCCTTTTTCAAGGCGACCTCAGCCTCCGCATATTGACCGCCGGCCAAAAGCTGGCAGCCTCGATTGTAACACATTTCGTACGTCTCGTCCTCCTCCATGACCTCGGAGTTGTCGACGAATACGCCCGCAGCTTGCAGGTTGGTCAGCCGCTCCTGCTCGAAGTCATCAGAGGAGTTCTTGAGGATGTCCCTGTAAATCGCGTACGCCTCTTCATAACGCTCAAGACGGTAGTAGATTTGCGCCCTCAACTCCTTGACGCGGTCCGACTCCGACTTGGGCTTGGAATTCTTGTCCAAGACCGCCAGGGACTCGTTGGGCTTGTTGAGTCGATACAAGCAGTAGGCCTCTTCAAAGACAAGATCCAACTCCGAGAAGTGGGTGTCCGAAATCTGCTTGAGGGCATCCTCAAAGCGGCTGAGCTGCATCAAGCACACCATTTTGCAGTGAAATGCCATCGAATCGGATGGAGTCAGGTTGAGGATCTTGTTGCACACCTTCAATGCCTTGTCGAAATCCTGCGTAGTTTCGTACTTGGACAGGTCCGCAAACAATGCGGAAGTGTCCGGTGGACCACCGCCCTTCTTGTCCGCCATGTTGGCTATCGATTAAAGGCCAAAAGAAAGGCTGGTCTTCAAAAAACTTTGAAACAAAATCGAGAAATATTTTGAATTTTCCTCTCCTCTCACTGTGACTGTTTTTCTTTTTGTTTTCGAAGTAAGTCAATCTCAATCTTATCAAGTTTAAAAGTCGATATTTCCCCCAAAACTTTCAAAAAAGACTCACATGAGGCTGAAAATTGTTAATTTAATCAAATGTAGCAATTACCTAGATCCGTTTTGTTAAATTGCAATGCATGAAAAAAGTAAAAACACATATTGCCCGATACAAAAGATGCCTCATAATACTTTGTTATAGCTTTGATAACTCCACGTAGCCCGGAACTTGGTAGAGGTTGCGTGAATTTCCGCGATTGCAGAAAATTGAAAAAACCTGTGAAATCGAGATGGACGAATCAAATATGCGCTTCGAGTTTGATTTATTTTCTACTTGAACAAGGACGAAAACAATTCCGTTTTGGCCTCTTCACTTAGGCTGCTCTTAGGATACGTGGGTGCCATAAAGTTGACCAGCTTCGAGTGGATATCGTATCTAGTCTTTCTGCCCTTGGAAGCCTTCGTGTCGACCTTCTTCTTGGACTTGGAGCGCATCTTCTGAAGCTGAAGCCATTGTTGTCCAAGAGCTATGGGATCTGTCATTCCTGCCGTTTTTCGCTCGATCAGCTCACGCAACAACTGATGGTAAAAGTCGTCGTCGTCAAAGATCTCCTCGTTGTAATCCTCGCTGACCTCATTGTCGCTTTCACCAAGGATTTCGTAGGCAGTTCGCTTGAGTTGAGTCCGTTTGACAAGGCGAGGCTTGTCAGTTAAAATATGCTCGATCTGTTTCAAGGTTGACGATTCGAAAGCGGTGAAGCCGGCCTTGTTGTCGGCTGTGAACAGTCTGGTCCTGTCATTCCACTCATCTATTGTTTCATTTCTCCAGGTTTTCAGTCCGTCGTGATTTTCCTCCAGGATCTTTTCGAACTCGTCGACTTTTCTCCGCTTCTTTTTAGGAGTCTCAGCCTCCTCGTCGTCGGAGTCTTCGCTATTGTCGCCTTCGTTTTGAATAGGATTTTTCTTGAGCATCACGGAACGAAGACTGAGCAACTGTTCCAACAATTTTGTGACATTCTGTTGGCACTTTTTCACTTCGGAAGCATCCTCAGAAGCTTCTCTCTTGAACTCGGACCACTTGTCACCGTTTGGAAGCTGGTTTATCTTGGACAGGCTTTTCTGCAAAACTGAAATACGGATAAATTAGTACGTTAAATCAACGTCGTCAAAATTAAGATTTATATTTACCAATTCGTAACTCAAGCAGGTTGTCCCATATGGCACGCTGCTTTTCGATGGCCTGTCCTTTGGCCACTTCTTTGTCGACGTTCGTTTTGCTGAACGTTGGCAAGTCGTCCTCAGCGTCGTCGGAATTTTGACCATCTCCCAAATCAGGACCGAGGTCTTCCTCTACACTACTGTCGTCACTTTTGGTTAACGCTTCTTGATCACTCTCGTCTTGTTCCGATTCGGACTGGTCGTCGTCGACTTCTATCTTTGACGGAGGAGGCTTCTTTCCTTTTGGTTTTGTCTTCTGAGTCTTTGCACTCGAAGCTCCAAACTCATCTTCACTGTCATATTCGACACCTTCCATTTCGAACATGTGTCCCAGCTCCGCATCTTTATGCTCTTTTTCATGTGCCTCCTCATCTGAGTCGATGTCATCGTCACCCTCGAGGTCGTCTCCTTCGTCCAAGTCGTCCTCGAGATCAGACTCGTCTCCATCACTGAATTCGTCACGAGCAGCTTTCAACGCTTTTCTCGAGGACTTTTTCCCTTTGTATTTGGGATCGGATTCAAGGTTACCCGCAGCATTCAAGACCCGAAGTTTACTTGGTGCCTCAGAAGAAAAATCTTTGGTGAAAATGTCTTCGTCCTCCTCCACTTCATCCTCTGCAAAACCAAAAATATTCATTTTCACAGAAATTAGGCTGCATAATTATCGACTTACCGACAACTTTGGCGCGAGTTGATTCATCTTCGGATGCATCGTTGTCATCTTGCACGATCACAGAATCGACGACGGCCTTTGTCAAGGCCGTGGCCTTGCTTCTGGTCTTCATTTTTCGTGTATTTTTAACTTTTTCCCGAAATTGAAATTCACAAGTTCACGTGTGTTCATGTGTTGACAAATTCGAAATCATAACAAATAACATCAGCGCTGCCAGAATCCACCCTCAAAATTCAGAAAAACGCCAGTTATGGCACCTATTTAATAGGTCATTTCAAGTAATTTTATTCAAATTATTAGCAAACATTTAAACCACTTTTAAACTTTAGTAAATGAATCGAGTAAAAGTAACTTGATCATGTTCAAATATTTAGCACCTGGTTATTGGCATTTTGTCGTGTCTGATCTCCAAGGTTAGGATTCTTGTATTCGTACAGTAAGTCACTGGAAAAACACTCAATGGAAGTCTAGCTACATGTTGATCATATTCTCTAACAGCTGATCCTCCAGTTCTTTGGTTTGCCAAGTGACAAGTGTTTAGAATCTCTCGTATCAATTGCGTATGATCGACCTTTGTGTTTTCACATTAGATATGGAAACTATTTGGCACTGTCCCAACATTTTGGGGCCACTTTAAAACAAAATACGGATACTCCCCTCAAAGAAAGAATTGTGAAAAATGAAGACGATAATTCTGTTTGGTACGGTTCTGCTTTTGAACCACATCCAAGCATTGGATATCAGCCGGTTGAATCTCCAACGACAAGTTGATAACATCTTCGTTGATTTTCCATTAAACGAGCCTCAACAGGATCTAAAACCTGCCAACAATGACAATGACAATTCTGGGGCCAAGACAAGTCTTCCGCCACCGCCTCCCCATACAGAAGAGGCCAAGTTGGCAAGATACATAACACATTACTCAAGTAAGCATTTTAGAAAAAAAACAATTAAAACTATTAAATAATTGAAATGAACAAACCAGATTGGGGATCTATGGCTACGACATGCACAAGGGAACCTCTTGTCGGCTACCCCTTCAGCAATGTGTTTAGCTTGAGCGATGGCAAAGATCTTGAGCACTCGTCCGGGATTCCCTACTTCTACTTTACCGACATGGAAATGTCTGTGCAGGATCTCAACGTGAGCAGCCTTTTCTAAGTTTAGGGGTTGGCATATATTTTTTTTATTTCAGGTCGACAACCGAGCAACGCTGTCAATGACACTTGCTCAAGGAGATTATTGCAAGAAAAATGAGCTTGACGCCCAAGACCCGCCTTGTGCCAGGTTGATCTTGTCTGGTCGTACTGTCAAGATCCAAAATGGCACCAAGGAATCCGATTTTGCCAAAGATGCTCTTTTTGCCAGGCACCCCAACATGGCAGACTATCCAGATGGTATTATATTCGCAAAAGTTATTATGATGAACTAATCGAAATCTCTCTCCAGATCACGGATTCTACTTTGCCAAGCTGGACATTGAGCGCATCACTCTCCTGGCCTATTTTGGAGGTGCCAAACATGTCTCTTTGGAAGACTATTTCAATGCCAAATTGACTAAAGTCGAGCCACAAGACCAAGTCCTTGAGGTGGACGAAGAAATTGTCATTGGATTTATGTGATTTTCTTGAGCTTAAAAAAGTGTATTAAAAGTTTGGACAATCGCCTATTCAAGTAGGTAAGAAAATATTTAAAATTGAGTTTTGTACATTAGCTTTGAGAAACTGTGAAGCGTGACAAAGATAACAAGTCGAAGATAAAATGCATTCGAAAAAAAGCGTAGAAAATATGTATAAAATTTGCACCAATTATGACTCCTCCCAGCCGAAGCTCTTCTCGATGGCCTTCATCCAGCGAGCGAATTTGGCTTCCCTGACGTCGTCCTCCATGGCTGGATAGAAAATCGTGCTCTTGTTCTCATCGGCTTTCGCTTTGCCCACCTCATTTTTCCAGAGGCCGACAGTTTTTGCAGCCGCGATGGCAGCACCCAGCGAGGTCGTCTCCACCATGAACGGCCTCACAACCTCGATCCCTAAACAGAGATCAAAATAAGTTAAAACAGATCGTAAAAGGTTAACTGATCTAACCTAGAAAATCAGCCTGAATTTGCATTAGCAAATTATTCATCGTCATGCCTCCGTCCACAAGGAGTGTTTTAAGCTTCGATCCACTGTCCTTTTCCATTCCTGCAATTTTCACAAGTTTTTTGCATTTTTTCCAAATATGGGTTTTTACAAAAAAATGTACCCTTCAAAAGTTCAAGGACCTGGAAGGCAACCGCCTCGAGAGTTGCCCGGCAAATATGCTCCCTCCTTGTATACTGAGTGAGTCCAACGATCGTGCCTCTCGCATCCGACCTCCAATGAGGAGCGAAGAGCCCATTAAAACTAAAATAGCAATTCATTGAAAAGTTTTGAATATGTCTAATGATTGAGATAATTAAGCTTACGCCGGGACAAAGTAAACTCCGCCAGTGTCCTTAACTTGGGCAGCCAATTCACCAGATTCCTTTGGGGACTTGATAATTCCTATGTTTTTCAGCCACGTGATGGCCGATCCTGTCGTTGCAATTGAGCCTCTGAAATCACAAGAATACTGAGATATTCATTTTGAGTGAGCCGTTCCTTTTTGCTTACTCCAGGGCATAAACAGGAGCTTCTTGTCCGAATTGATAAGCCACAGTAGTTAAAAGTCCCTGGTTGGAATAGACGACCTGCTCACCGACATTGTACAGCATGAAGCAGCCCGTTCCATAGGTGCTCTTTGCCGTTCCGACACTAAAACATTTCTGTCCAACCAGAGCTGCTTGTTGATCACCAAGACAACCTGGATACAGTAAGAATAGTGAAAGCTAAGCAAATCAGATAGATCATGAAAGGTAGTTACCAGCTACTGGAATGCCGGGGAAAGGACACTTGTCGTAGGATAGATTGCCGTAGACTTCTCCAGAAGACTTGATCTCCGGCAACGACGACACGCTGATGCCGAAGAAGTCGCACAGCTTCGAATCCCACTTGAGGGTGTTGATATTCATGAGCATGGTCCTGGAGGCGTTGGTGACATCCGTTACATAGTGCTTTTTGCCAGTCAAGTTCCTGAAACATAGAATACCAAAATTAACTGTTGATGTGCTGTACAGCATTTATTTTTATTACCAAATCAACCAGGTGTCGATTGTCCCAAACTGAAGAGTTCCCTTCAGCGAGGCATTTTTCACTGCATCCACATGCTTGAGCAGCCATTTCATCTAAAACCGACAATTTTTGTGAAACTGAAATGCTAAAAATAAAATCTAGGATTGAAAATACCTTTGAGCCACTAAAATATGTCGACACGGGAAGACCGCAGTCCTTTTTGATCACATCTTGGCCCTCGGGAGCCTGTTTAATAATGTCGTCCACGATCTGCTTCGTTCTTGCGTCGAACCAGACGATCGCATTGTGCAAAGGTTCACCAGTTTTCTTATCCCAAGCAACGGTCGTCTCTCTCTGATTCGTAATGCCGGCAGCCTTGATGGCAGCAAAGTCGTAGCCTTTAGCCTTGAACTGTTTAGCCACTCCGTCCAGACACTGAAAATATAAAGGTAATTAAAAATTCGTATCGAGAATGAGAACCTGTTGATGTCAATACCTGTGTGACTGTGTCCAAGATGAGCATTGGATCTTGCTCGCACCAGCCCTCGTCGGGGTAGATTGAAGCAAACTCAACCTGATGTTGTACCACGACATCCCATGTCGAGGCCGAGAAAATTATGGCTCTGGAGCTCGATGTGCCTTGGTCAATTGCTAAAACGAATTGCTCTCCTGTCGCCATGACGAGCTACGCGCAAATGGATTTCAGGAGGATAAAAAATCAATCGTCAGTAACGCTTAGAGAAGGTGATACTTGATAAATCGTGTGTCAGCTTTGCACACTCGCACTTGGGACTTTTACTTGGACTTCATGCAGTTTGTTTGTTTGTGTGTGGGAAGGAATTTATTCAAATTCGCTGTGTCAACAAAACTTCAATCTTCTGAACTCCTCAAGAAACGAGAATTGAGATTCGGCTCCGTGTCGAGATCTGTTTCTTTTGAAATGACGACTTTGAGATTTGTTTTATGACCTGAGATCAAACTGCAGCTCTTGATGATAGAGTAAACAACTAAACACTTTGATTTTTTTCAAGTCACTAGCTTGGACATAACTCGGCTCGCTTGTGTAAGTCTGTAAAAATTGCTCTCCTGAGTCTTGAAATCATGAAGTCGGACAGTGCCAGTGCAGCAAGTTTAAAGCGAAACAAAATTAGCTTTTATTGCGACTGGACTCGAGGATGGAGCGGACACTGCACTTGTTTGCTTTGGGCGCTGCTCAACTGCTTTGAAGTGGTGATCGTTGATGACCAGCCAAAATGTTTACAGAAGTAGTCTTTTCTTCTTGCAATCGTTTCGCTCGAAGCAAGTATGCATCAACCCAAACACTGACTGTGACTCCAAGTATACCTGGGACTAGTGCTGGTTCGGGCTGGAGCCCGAAAGCCCGAAAAGCCCGACCCGAATAGAATAAGGCTCTGAGCCCGAAGCCCGAAAAGCCCGAAAATTTCAGAAATCTCCCAAAAGCCCGAAAAAGCCCGAAAAAGCCCGAAAAGCCCGAA
>JAAUYL010030668.1_pt1 | contig 15454 bp, 14 predicted proteins | sample 7278011 | NCBI WGS metagenome assembly JAAUYL01 (sample SAMN14350225, study PRJNA611818) | marine sediment metagenome | isolation source: surface marine sediment (1.8m) | place: French Polynesia: Moorea | collected 2018-08
CTGACCGGTGATAAGATCATAGCCTCGGCGCACATACGTTGTCACAACCTGTCAGAATACATGGAGGTGAGCTAGACAGTTACATAGTGAGCAATGATCAAAGGCGTAGACTACCTACTTCTTTATGTACTTACAACACATCACTTTGAAAAGAAAGCAAAAACGATGCCAAGCCAGACGTAAACAAAAACACTTTTTTGTGTGCCCCACTCTTCTTGGAGACCAAACAAAGAAAAAAATAGTCTAGTCTCCTAACCTTTTAAACATTAAATTTTTGGCCATCTTTTTTCCCCGTCCAGTCCGGATATTAGCTTCACCCTCGTAATTATTGTGCAAGCTTTATGTTGTTATACCGACATTTATTTCCTGTGTCTGAGTGAGCAGAGCTGCAGACAGAAGAAAGCCTCTTTGAGCCATAAACTTTTATACGACGCCATGTCAAATAAGTCCACTTAGACATGACACGGGGTGTGTTTTGCATTTTGTATGTATGTAGGTCGGGTGGGAACTTTTGCTCTCTGCTCTGTTGTTGACGGTACTTTTAATTGCTTTTTGCAGGTAGCTGAAAATATTAAGGAGTTTTTCCACAACGAAGGCATTCATTCCACCACGATACAGCCCGAGTTCATCGATTACCACTCCGGCGACTCTGACGACTGCATGCTTAAGTGTCCATCGGTATGACAAAAAAATATGGTGGCAAAACGTTGGGAGCAATCGAATCAATGTCAATTTTTTTCCGCAGGGTCCCGGCTCGTCGAGAATTCCAATCTGTGAAGCTTCAAAGTGCTGCCAGCCGAATGGCAAAGACAAGCAGAAGAGCAAATCCGCTCAGAACACTCCGACGTCCTCGCGGAGGCCGGCTTCTTTCATCGCGAACAAAAACAATGAGGTACTGACCACGCCTGCCTCCGAGGCCGGCGACAGCCTCGGCGACCAGGACATCGAGCCGGAAGAGGACTGCGTTCATGTCCCTTTGCATGACAAGAGCTCGACGTCTTCGTGGTGATAGATAGATGATGCTGGCTTACCTGCATGCTGAGGCCGGACATCTCACTGCTGCCACGACAAAGACAACCTCGCTTCGCTCGTTCGCTCACTCCGCCACCAACAGCAGCCTTATTGTTGACATCATCATCATCATCATCTACAACCTGTCATTCTTCAGCTTCCGCCTTCTTAATCACTTAGAGTATAGCTATCTATCACTGTAAACGAGAGTGTGGTGGTCTTCTTTTATCTTTTTTATTGTTTGTGCTTTGGGCTGTCTCTTCGTTTCTTTTAGTTTTAATGCATGCTCGTTACCTTTACATCTTTATTCTTTTCAATCCTAACAAGGTTTCTGCATTTTCAGACCCCTTCTCCGAAACGAAACGGTCGGGGCAGAAGTGTGCGATCTGCATCAAATTACGTGACCTCAACTCCGAATAGACAGAGTGCGCCTAACCTCACGGCGACAACAATTGACACCGACCTCGATTTCGAGACCTCCGGCATCCTCGCGGTAGCCGCGGCCGGGAACAATATTAGTGATGCGGTCGCCAATGACTTGACCGCCGAGGTCGACCTCAGTGACGAAAATCTGGGAGTTGTCCCCCTTCAAGACAGTCATGAAGACACGCCAATGTTCTTCACACCCCGAAGCCAGTCACGAGTCGTGCGAATTATATCCAAACAATCAAATGTGTAAAGCTGCTACATGAAACACCACGACAACTATATTTACTGAAAAGAGTTCCAGTCAAATCAGTTCAAATCCCAAAGAAAATTGCACTAATTAGTAAGAATTGTAAGAGCTAAAAAACAACTTTGATATAGCATTGAAACGTGCTGTACATAATAAAGAGATAGGTACTAGATAACTGTGTCTTGTCCAAACCTAAACTTTTATACAAAAATTCATTACTAAATCTAAACATTACGCTAAAAGATCTTTTCTTAGCAGCTAAAATACGTGTGTATGAAATTAAACATTTGAATATGATAATTACGAATGTAACAGTTACCGTTGGTAATGAAAAGCAAAACAATGTTACTTAGATATTCAAAAATTCTAAAAACCGCTCTGCAAGCTAGGAAATATCTAAAGCCTATAGATACATTCTACCTAATTATTAGCATCTATTAATTAAAGTACTTACAAAAATTTTCTACTGATCAGCATTCATTGTGTTCAAAAAAAGCGAGTACTAAAATTGTTATAATAAAATGTTTGAAAATAAAGAAAACTGCATACAATATTCTAAAGAAAGGCATTATTCGTTGGGTCCACCACTACCTCCAAAAAATGAAAAAAAAAATAACTAAAACAATGACTTGGGAATCTACCGAAAACCGAAAAAGGGGCATAATAGAGTTCAACGCACAGAAGAAAATTCCTGTGGCATGTAATGATGTGTAATGTTTGTATTTTGGGTTCAGACTTGAGACTGTAAAAAAGTGGCTACGACTTACACATCGTTGGATTTGTTTCCGAGTTCCTCATATGGTAAAAAAAATCACTATTTTTTGCCATAATCGTCGGCCATGCTATTTGGAGCGAGATTCTAACTTGATCAGAGATCTGAAACTGAACATTGACACCGTATTTTGAAAGCCAGAGCAAAACGGCCGTAAATCAAGTTGTCCCGGTTATTTATTTGAACACTTTATTTTCCAATATCTGAAGCCATTTTTCAATACGCCTTTTCGGTATGCTTCCATACACCAAAGTTACTTCCTATGCAATGCTATTCGTTATTATTGCGTGCATGTTACTGTAATTGGTCATGTAGTCATGCAACCCTAGAAGATGTTATTGTCGGAATCCATTGATTTCGACCTTTCGGGCAACGAAAATGCAGCTGTGAAAGCCACGCGTCAGAGAGACTTTTTTATATTCTTGATCCAAAATAATATGAAATAGTCAATAGACGACTGAATCTGGCACACCATACAGTTATTGGTTTGTAAAAAATACTTCTCCAACACTGTTCAGAGTTTAGGAACAACAAAGCGTTTCCTGATTCCTGCGTATCGTGACGCATTTTATAGGCAGGCACAGTACGGTTTTTTGGCTGCAAAAAACACCAGCCTTTTACTTTCTTCGAACAGGCAAGACTTCATACTCTTACTACCGGGTGACACGAAAGTCCTGGTCGTGCATAAGAATGACGTCGCCGACCTTGGGACCTTGACGCATCAATCATGTTAATTTTCATTAGCTCTTATTTCCCTGAGGCAATTTGATGATGGCAGAGTAATTTCCAGAATTTATATTAAGATCGAAAACAGAGTGGTTCCCAAATGGAAAAAGTTTTTAACTTTCGTTGATTCGTTGCGCACTCTCTCTTAAGAGTCCATTTTTTGCTGGCTGCGGCTTTTCGTTGAGAGCGCGTGAACAGATTGCCTCATTATTCACTGTAAACATTTTCCGTTCATCAAAAATATTTGTGCGTTTGAAATTGCCAATATACTGCCATTGCCATTGAAAATGAATAACATGCAATCGTCGTGGAGGAAAATATTAGCAGTGTTTCATGCTGACATGACAAAGGCCTGAACACTGAACACGACGACTTCTGGTCCTCTCCCCGTCTCACCTTTTTGGAAACGGACGGAGGTCGTCTTAGATTTTTCCACAAAATCCCACAGACAAATCTATGGACATCCTTGTAGGTTTACAGTGCACCTACAATAACTTCTTGTTCCTCCAACAAACCAAAGCAACAAAGGAGTGTTGTTTCCCTAGGCTTGGTCCTTCACTTTCAGTACGCAGAAGAAAGCCAAGACGTTCCGACGTAAAAAGCTTCCCCTTGGGAGTTGAGTACATTGATCACTGTGGTCTGGTTTGTTTTGTGACGAGAAAAAAACTGTGAAAATGAGTCGGCTAGATTTTGAAATAGACCACTATGCCTACAACCCATCGCCTAAAAGGCTCAAGTAAGCTGATCAATAATATGTAAGTTATTTCACGTAACAAGTTGCATTAACTGGTTTGTTATTGTTTAGTCGATTCAGAAACCCTTTTAAGAGGCCGGATGTCTTGAGTGTGTCCGATGCAAAGGAAAAGTTTTCGTTCATCACCTCCAATGAGGAAATGTACAGTCCGTTCAAAGTTCATGGAACACCGTCATGGCAAAAACAAGAAATGAAGCACAAGCGTCTTTATCCAAGGGTATGTCTATCTACATTTATCTAATGATTATAATTTCTTTACGTCCCTAAATTATATTGCATTTCTGACCAACAAAGTAACCCTGGTAGATTCAATGCGTTACATGCCAGTGTAGCGTCCTTCTACAAAAATGGAAGAATAGATATTTTCATGTTGCAAGGTCGTCCTTTAGCAAAAATAAGTATTACCCCTTTTTTGCCGCTGGTCTGCACTCTTCTCCCGAAAGTTTGCATGGAATGGAAAGAAAGTTATTTCTACCTCTTTGGCCTTTTATTTTTGCAGCCAACTTCAAGACGAAGTTCGTCACTGCCTCCACGAAATTCAGCCTCCAAGGCCAGCATGACCGACGACCTACCGGCCTTCGACAATTCCATCGACTCGACTGCTGCCAGCCTCCGCAGCGTTAGGAGATCCATGAAAGGCTCCCAAACGGAAATGGTAAATGAAACCACGTGACCACTGTAATTCACTTCCGGTTTGTTGGAAATTATTCCAGGCCTTGTCATCCTTGGATTCTGCAAAACCGCCCAGCTTACCGAATTCCTACAAGAAGACCACAACCAATACCAACGTGAATTTGATGAGTGATTCTGCAAAGTCTAACCAGTCGATGAATTCGTCGACATCTCCACGCGACGTTGCACTGAATGGTGGCCCCCTATTTGATGCAATAAATTCGATCACTTCCGGTTCCGGTCGAGGCCGAGGTCTTTCCGGCGAAGGCTACACGACGACAACCATAAATCATAACAGGAGCCAGGAGTCCTCGGAGGAGACCAGAGTCAAAAATAAGCCGCCCGAGCTCTCGTCCGCCACGGCCGATCGCGACATCATGGTGTACAACACCAAGAAGTCCGTCTTCGAAGAAAAGTCAGTCGTAAAGTAAGATACCGTAGCTTCTCGCTGCTTCCGCCATATTTAAAAAAGCTTAATAATTACAATACGACAAAAAACTTGTGAAATTGTACAGGAAAGCCCCTCCAAAACAGAACGGAAGGGTGCCCTCGCTCGAATCACCGCCGTCTGCAATTTCCAACGCCGCAGACTCGCAACCCGCCGCAGCAATTGCAGAGTACAAAATACGAATTTTTGTGTCCCAACTTTTTTGCCAAATTGTCATGAATTTTCTCGACTTTTTATGTAGGTCAACGACGCCGCGATTTTGGGGTCGGCCAACGCCGAGGTGGACATCCCATAGCACTCATTTTGAGAAGTCTCCCGGAGTGGAATATGATCGATCAGAGTGAGGAAAATGTGGACATAATTTTCACGATTTTTTCCAAACGATCTTTTTTTCATTTTTAGAGCAAAAGAAAAGTACGAGATGGTGACGAAATTTTCGGGCTACAACATACCCGAAAATAACAGGTCGCCCATTAAAAGAAACCTAAAGAGAGCGACGATATCGTCACACAAAGGCATCGGGGAGAAGCAGTCAGAGTAAGTTTTGATCAACATTTACTTACCGAATTTTATTGATCAACAATCATTTTTCAGGTATGGATCTCATTTCACAATGGTGGAACAATTCGCCCAGAAGCCGACTCCTGACTGGTACACTTGGGACAATTATACTTTGAAACCATATTAGAGAAATACGTAAAATAAAAGTCTCAAATATTACATTTTTATATATTCATTTTCGCCTGCTTTTTTGAGAAACTTCTATACCGTAAAAAATGAGACTTGAAAATCGCGCAACCTCTTGAGCAAACGGAGACTTGAAATGGGCATGGCGCCAGTTTAATTTCTGTTAGACCACGCATGCAACTTTTCTGTTCTACCGTTTTAATTGTAAATTGCCTTAGAAAAGAAAGAACAATTAGAAACACATTTGTCTCATTCCCCCTTTTTGGGAGGCTAGATGGCTCGCAAATTCAAGATAATAGCTGCAAAAACGCTCAGCATTTTTGGTCTACTTGGAAAGATTCGTTCCTTCAAAACTGAAGAAACACACGAGTATTTGAATATTTATAGAGTGACTTGGGGGCTGCAATTATACGCTCGAAAGCGTAGATCTTTTTTAATCCCAGATATAGCTGCAAATATTGAAACAAATCTTGATTCTAGGGACCCCAAAAAAGCCGCTGCAAATTATCAAGATTGCTGCCGTTATGAAAAGCTATTTGCATTTTGGAATTTTAAAGACGATCGTTCACTTCCCTATGTTTTCTTTGAGGAGAAGAAGGAGAAAAAAGTTTGTTCAAAATACCCTTCCTGAATTTATTGGCGTATAAATCAATTTCTGTCGACTGGCGTCATGTAAGCTTTGCTCACTTGAGCTTGAGCAGCGCCAGAGTCAGACCCAAGACCAGAGGTCACACAAGGAACAGGCTAATAAATTTCACTTTACCCTTGCAATTAATTACCTCGCATGCAGTAAATGCATGTACGATGTGTGTTCGTGCTAAAGAGAATTGGTAGAGAAGCAAGAATTTTGTGTACATATGACACCCCTCGTTGTCGTTTTTCAAGTGAGATAATGAAGATAACAAGCTCATCAACTTGCCACCAGACTTTTCCTATGAAGGTGGAGCCTGAGGACGGAATAGATTCTCAGATAATCATTTAGCTTGGAGGAGGGTGTGCAAACGGGAAATTCCTCCCATGCTTTTGCGTGATAGAATTGAGTTTGACCAATATCCATTCTATTCTTTTGGAGGGGGCTTTAAAAACATGGGCGTGTATCAGCAGAATGTTTGGGTTTTTGCACTTTATGGTGTCACGATTCGCCAATGAGCATTTAAGTACAGTACAGAGAAAAAGAGATCACGCTTGGTTTTCGAATTAAACTGTGTCTGACTCTTCTTGTGTGCCCTACTTTGAGGTGCATTTTACATTTTGAACAAAGACCTAAGAACTGGTTGCAAGCTGCAATGCATGTTGGTATGTAGCGACAGAGGACTGGTATAAATTAAATGCTATAGTTTAAGAAGACTGAGATTTATTTCTTCCGTTAAATTCCTTGGTAGAAATGGAACGTCCGTTATAGAAGGGTTGACCACAAAGCTATGCCCGATGCCCCCCTCTCTTCTTGGCTCCAGATGAAAACGCACTCCAATTTTCATTCGTTAATCAGGTCAACTGATTATACGAGCGATAGGATTGGGTTAGGATAGCGTAGCAGGAAGGGTTGCCATGTGATTGTTTGCTTTAGGTACACAAATTTCTGGCTAGCTACTGATGGAACTGCATAGATAACGTGGAGTCGGGCAGGATTTTTCAGGGTTTGTAGGGGTACACCCCTTTTAATGCTTGCTTGTACATAGACGAAGAGAGGCAGTAAATGCTTAGGTGGTGAAAAGTGCCTTGATGCGCTTATTTGCACAAGCAGCTTGATGAGCGGAGCGAGACCCCCTGATTAATCCCGTGAGCGTCGTAGCAAAATATAGTGGCTAGTCAGAAAATGCTGGACGCCGTACCTCCATATACTGCCTTAACAAGTCTGCGCCCATTTACTTCCTACCCTATACACTATCCATAAAACAAAACTTTTTCATTAGGAGAATTTGGCTCCAGCCGTTAAAAAGTTGTTTATGTTGTTTTTTGGTGCGATGGTGGTGGGTGTTTTTTGAATGGATTCACTCTCGCTATAGTCTCTCCCCCTCTCATAATTGAAGTCCAAATACTATAGAGTGTGTAGTTATACGCACAGTGCAGAAACGGGCACGTCCAGGCCGAAGAGAAAACTCGCCGTCTCGACAACAACAATCAATTAGAGGTTCATATTTCATGGAGCTGTTTGACTTCTCCAATTTCCATTCTATGGGCTCTCTCTCTCCTCTCCTACAGGCTAAATGGCTCAGTTTGTATAATGGTGGCTACTCTTCATAGCATTTTTAGCTCAAATTCGATCGTATATTGAAAATATTTTGCTTTGTAAATCATTGTTTAGACGTTCAAAGTCTTCGCCAAAAAATGGTTGCATCGCATGGTCATATTTTGGGCCGACTCAAATTACCATTCATACGGTTCTGAATGAATACAACAAGTATGAGCCAAAGAAAGTGCACGCACTCCGAAACCACGATGGGTTGTTTGGCTGCTGCTTCTTTTTACATTGTTTGGTGTATTGCATTCATTTAAAATTCTGGGCAGGCTGTTGCAACTTGCAAATGTTATCTGTCCAGCCGGTAAAATGGCCAATTGCGGAGATTAATGACCCCTGGACCTGCTGGTTCTGATTTTCTCATTTAAAGGCAAATCTCGTTCACGTTAGGGTAGGGTGTAGGCTATGTGGATATTTTTTCTTCGAAATGCCATAAATAAAGGTGCAAAATCAGCAAGTTTTGACGATGTCGGCGAGTGTTCCCTGTCCCAAACAGTCGGTTATAGCGTTAAGCAAATAAATTACAGCCAGAAGTCATTTAGCCCGTCTCTGCAAACAACAAGTGTGCACGGCCAGTTTCATCGCATCGATTTTCGCGGGCAACGTTTGAATTTACACGCTCAATATCTTTTCGTAAAATTGGTTCCTCCGCCACACGATGGCGCTGACTGTCTCAACAGGTAATATTTTTCGTTTGTCTATAATTGTTTGTACACGCGCGCGCAAAAACCGCCAAATAATACAAAATAACGCCACAATAAACGCGTTGTTTGCCCTGTTTGGTTTCTTCTGGTAACGCCATGCACGCACACGTCCCGGGACAGTTGGAAACACAGGTAAGATTTCAGTGTTTTGCTTTGCACCTGCGCCATCGTCGTCGTCCCGTTCGCTCGCTTCGCTCGAATGTGCGCTACATACTCGTACGAAACGTTTGTTGTGTATCGTACTCCGCATTGAACTCTCCCTCACTTTACTAACTTTGAATTGAAACAAGAAGACAACCGTGCACCCGTTCAAGCTCCAAAAGCTGGTCTGGTGCTTCGCCGAGGAGTAGGGCATACTGGTCCTTGCCAAGCAGAAGCAGCAGCACTCCTCTCGGGTTTTTCAAGCCAGCAAGAATCAAAAAGAAGTCGAAGCTCGAAGAACGCGCGCGGTCGACGAAAAAGATCTTGAGATTCGACGTCGACGACGGCCGGCGATCTTGAGGCGATCACGGTCTGCCATGGGCTGAAAACCCTCGGCCCAAACCACGGAGGAGCACAGCAGACAAGACGACCAAGATTCAGTTCTCGAAGGAGAGAGTAGTCAAGGAGTTTCAGCTGCTGCCAAGCAAGAACATCATCTGCATTGGTTTTCAATCCATCGAGTGAATTGAATGAGAAGTGAGTCGTCCAAGAGCTAAGACGAACAAAATGTGATCGCGATTGAATTTTCCAAGAAAATCCTTTGAGACTTCAAATTGAAGCAACGTGATAGTGTGTGGTGTGACTTGCGAACAGCATGGTCAAAAAATCATCGACACACAGCGAAAATCAAGTGAGCGCAGATTTGATTCAGAAAACGTGTCAAGTTTACATTTGAAGAACCCGCCCGGGAAGATCAAAGGGATCCTGTGTTGGCTCTTGTCTTCGAGCCGAGGAGCGGGGTTTCAGTGTTCAGTCGCGGCGAAAATTCCGCGAGGTCAACCGGCCGGAAATGATTCTTCGTCGTCCAAGACCAAGAAGTGCAAGTGGAGCTGGCAAAAAGACGACGACGACGACGAGAAAAACAAACACAAAGTTCTCAAGAAAAGAGGCCAGAAGAGGTAGGAAGGAGGCCGGCCATTTTCAACTTTTTCGATATATTTGCTCCTGTTTAGACAGACAGTTCAGTTCGTGTGAGTGTGAGTGACCAGTGCAGTCGTCTTGTTGTTTGACGGCCTCGCGAGGTCGAGAGCAGAAAAGTAAACGGAAAGAGTTTACGCGAGAAGGAAGAACGTGTTCCAAGTACATCCTGTCCTGAGACTGCAGAAGAGAGATACCAACTTTACCCATCAGATTTTTACCACGTGCTCTCCTCGGACGGACTAGAGTTGTCGACACCTCTTCAGAAAGTTTCTTACGGTAAGAGGATTGTGCGAACTTTTCAATTTAATTGACCAAGTCGCGGCGGAAATTGTCAAAATTGGGTTAACGAGGATAGTTTTTTTCCCATTTTTTCTTCTTCTGAAACATTGTGCTTTGAGGTGCTAACAGACGAGAGGGCTTAGTAATTGGAGACGACGCATTTGCTAGAACAGTGAACATTCACTCTCCTGTCTAAGTTACGGAAAAAGCATTTTGTGTCAGAGACAGACTTGAGCTTCAGGTAAATATTGAAGGCTGAACTGAAGCAGGTAGTAAGTACTAAGCTAGAGATAAGATTTCCAATATTTTTTGTGGTCTCCAAGCGGAAGAGATGACCCTCCTCCGCAGGACCTGAGCAAAAAGTCCACCTTTTACATGACATTTTCCCTTGCTTCGTGCTCGACAAATGTTCATGAGTCATGGCAAAAATCAATACTTACCGGGGGAACGGTGTGCAAAATCTAAGCCAAAGCTTATCTTGTTTGTGCGGCTTGTTAGGCACATACCCTGGGGGTTTAAAAATGTTGGGGTGAATAGAATCTGATAGATTTATGACCAGTCCCATTTAGGACGGTCTGTGCTCGTCTCTTTTAAAGGTAAAACGAGTATTTGTTTTTCAAAGTTCCAGCGTAAAAATATTTCCAAAGCACTATTTTCATGCTCAAATGGCAATCTCTTTCAAGACTCTTCCTCTTACTTAGTTTTCAAACTGCAGACACACACAAATTCTTCAGCACATTGTTGGCGTGATTGTGTTCTGTTTTTGAAAGCAGTTGCCCTTCTTATACGCTCCTGTTGTTATTCATTCAAGAGCGCGAAATTTGATACGCCAAATCTCGACTCCCAAGTCTGGGAGTGGGAAGCAAGTATTTTCAAAGTATTCAAAGCAAAGACAGCAAAACATTACGTTGTCTCCTGTAATGAACGTTGACACAACGAGACAACGAGTAACAGTGTAATGCTGAGCCGGAAACTCGAGAGTAGGGCTATAAATAGTTATTCTTGCAATGCCTCTGTTTCAAATATCTGTATTTGCAATGCAGCAAACTGTCACGAAAGAGTCCAACTTTTTTGATGGCTATCCACTGAAATCTTACTAAACACTTCAGGCACTTCCCGAGTGCCAAAATTGAAGTTCCATGTTTTTTTTTGCCAAAAAAGGATTTAATGAATTTCTTGAGGAAAAGTTTCGGTACTCTGTTCTTTTGTTGGCCCCTTTTTCCCTTACTTACTTAAAAGAGGAAGGACCCACAAGCTTGCTTTGAAACACAATCTAACAACGTCCACTCAGACGTCGGAAAAAGGCCGCTGTCCTGCAATCGTTTTTGTATCCTTTATTTTGACCTTTGAAAGGGCAAAAGAAAGAAGAAGAAATGCCAACCTAGGCGAAGCTTAAAAAGTGTGCAGACCGGAAAACGACATCCATTTATTTCGCTTGGTGGCCTAAAAATCAGCTATTTTTTCTTCACAGTCTTGTCCATAGTAGACGAAATGACTTCACTTTTAAAGGCACAGCTGCCAAACGGAAACGTTTTTGCCCTCCTGGAGTCAAATGTAGTGAATGGCCAGCTGCGTCCAAGAAGCGCAGAATAATGCTACGTATATATTTTCCACATTCATTGATGTCTTGGAGAAGTTTAGGATAGGGGTAACCGTCAATAATATAGCAAGCACACTCTTGTCTTTAAAATGTTCTGCTGCTTCTAAATTGTGCAGATATCAGTCAGTCTCCTGCAATCCTACTGTTCTATTTTAGGCTGCAAAGAAATTTCCTCCTCCATGCTCTTTGGGATGGATGTTCTCGTTTGTATTTCAAATGAATTGGCCACGCTCACTTATGTAGATAGATACCCTCCTACCTTGCCTACCTACCGACGTAACTCTGAAACTACTTTTCCTCTCTCCCTGCTGCCTGACATCGTCTTGCTTGATATGACTGAGTGGTTGGATGTCCTTTTAAGGTTACCACCAAAAGACCTACGAGAGTTTAAAATATGCGCATTTGTTTAGGTCAACAGGATTATGAAACAAGATCTTTAACTCTAATTTAAAGCTTAACAAGATGCAGTGTGCAATGGAATGGTAATTCCTAGTCTTCTATGACTGCCATAAAGTTTTTGTAGCTCCCTCTCTTTTTGGAAAATCGACTGTATTTTTTGCTTTTTTGTTTGCTAGATGTTTTTGGGAGTCCAAAAAATTGGAACATAGTCATAAACAAAATCGGCCGTTTCGCCGTTTATTTCTCTGTCCAAATTATAGGGGATTTTTCACAAGATTGCCTGTTATTTTTAAATCTTTTCGTTGACCTGAATTTCGCTCTCTGTCTCTATCATCCACGTATCTACGTACAGTTACTAGGACCATGTAAATCAATGATCCATGATCGAGGAGGAGTTGGCTAAGTATTGCCATCTTTGCTTGCCCTTTCCAAAATCAGGCTGGAAAAAATGCAACAGTTTATCTTATCTCCTTTTAAAAAATATGACTTACAATTGCTCTCAGAAGATTCGAAATTCACGCAGGCATGAAATGACGGTGCATACCTCCTCTGTTAAAGTTGTTAGCGAGAACGAGAGAGAAAGAGAGAGACTATAAGCTGTAATGGCAGCTCATTTTAAATCAGTGATGATGTGCTATGTTCAAGACAAGTCTCCCTACCCATATGCTTGATTTCCATTTATTCCTTTGTTACCAATGTGCCTAAGCCTACCTTTCGTACTTGAAGTCATTGCTACCAGCAATGTATAGAAGAACGTCATTACGAATCTAATGGTACATCAATCAAAAAACTTTCACACTTCACACTTACAAACCGTATTTTCTATTCTGTCTATGTATTTTGTATGTGGCGAATAGACGAAAGAACGAACGGTTGATTGGCGCGCTTTAAACAGGAAAATCACCTTCGCAATCAAGTCAAAAGTGTTGTTGAAAATGGCAGTTTCACGACAAAACTCGAGCCATCTGTCAAATGGCTTGATTGCCGCCGTGCGCCGAGCAGCGACGACGATAAAGATAAAGACTTTTTTTAAAATATCTGGATTTAAAGATGCATCTCGTGCATTGATACCCAAAAAAGTTCTTGAAATGCCTAATGGGCCTGTCTGTTTTGAGTTATGCATTTTGTGATTGGTAGGCCGTAAAACCTGGACGACATCTCTTTGTTTGCTGCGTCGGGCAAAATTTGCTGCCTTTATCTCCATGTACTTACTCGTAGCTAGATTGTTTGTGTCCAAGCAAGTGAGGCCCCGCGAGCCCGACGTAGCATATTGAGCGAGCTCTACAAGTCTGCGAGCCATAACCTATAACATAACACATAACTCGCTAATGGCGTCGATAAATCTTTGCATATAGAGGGTATGCAGCTATGCCTATCTTAATGGTCTTTTGCTTTGGTTTCTTCGCCAGGAGGAATTTCTGAATAAAAAGAATGGATGACACACAGTCAAGCTAGCTCGAAAAATGAACTGCTGCTGCTGCTGTTCCTTGTATCTATGCACATATGGGGAAGAAGAAAGAAATCCAGTTCTTTCTTTCTTTTTCAGCATTTTCTCTTTTTTTGGGTAGCTACCTAGTTCCAGCCAAATGGTCTGCAAGTCTCCCCTTATCGCCAGCCCCATTTTTTAGCAGCTAGCTTTTCTCGCCATTGAGCTCTTTCATGACTGAGTCATTTGCAAGGAAAGTTAGTTGTAAGTATCTAGCTATGTAGCAGTATTTAATGCTATGTAGCAAAAGGTGTATATACGAAGCACGGTTGTCGCCTCGAATTTGTTTGTTTTTAATTTTCCACTGTTCTGTTCTGGTGTCGGTAATCTTGGCTGCGCGCCGAAGCACGAATTTTTAACGTTCAGATACAACCCGAGATAGAGCAGCGATGGCGGCAGCGACCGAGGGGGCTAGATTTGGAGATTCGAGTCTCTCACTACGAGAAGAAGGCAGTAAACTTGGAATTTCCCAGCAAAAAATAGGCGTACTTACGTATACGCTTGCCCCTAAAAGGGCATCCTTGTTTGTAGTCATCTATCTAAGTGGAACACAATATTAAGTATTAGCTGGGTCTCGCTCACTTAGCTCGCTCTGATTCTAAGAAAGTAAGTATTATCGATGTGCCCTTAATTTATTCATAAGTCATACGGAGATGGTTTTGGTTTCCCACAGCGCTAAATCTAAATGATTTCCGACTTTTATTCGGGAGATTTTAGGGAGCTTAGTAAGATCTTCATCTCGCGGACTGGCGCTGTGAAAAGAGAAAAAAGACGGAAAAATGTTACGAGAATAACTCCAAGCAGCACTCAAAGAAATTCGTCGACGTCGTGAGCGTGAGCATCAAATTATTCCGGGGCATGAAGGAAGTGCTTTACATAAAGAAGAAGTGGAGAGGACGACATCCATTCATCAACTCAAATGGCCCATTTTATTTGCCATCCCACAACCTGTTGTTGTTTTTTCCCTCCTCGGCATGATGCCGCGAGCTATCCTAAACGTATGTTAGAGTCGGCCGGCTTCTTTTTTAAAGATTTCGTCTTCAGTTCGTGCGCGTTTTTAGATACACGAGTAAAAGCCCCGTGCGTCGATATCAAAAGCAAGGTGGAATAATGCAACATTAGGAGAAAATGGATGCTTAATGGTCTTGGTCGAGATTTTCGGATCTCGTAGCTCGTGATCGCTCCTCTCGCGAAGCTTGTGGGTTAATTATGCCGAAGCGAGTCGATTTGAGAAGGCCGGAGGATTTTCCCGGAAAATAACTCTTGAAGATTCCGGTCACTCTTTGAAATTCACAACTCAGCTCTGTAGATAGTTTATTTATATGCGACGACGGCAAGAAGAACCTTTCGTTAGATTAAAAGAGCACAGAGCAAATCAAAGCTCTCTGCTCGTCTGGAGATAGATAGAGTCTTCTCTCTTTGTATGTTCTCCGTTCTCCACGAATTCTTGTGCTCAACCAATCGTGGCAAATTTCAAATGACATCACCTGGGAAGAGAATTGAAGAAAGAATTTAGGGCAGGCAGTCTCTCCGACCTCGTCAGTCAACAAAAGCTCAAAGATTTTGCAAAAATGAAATCTGGATGCACTCAGACTCTGCGGTACCAAATTCGTCCGCTCCAATCTCGAGAATCTCTTGCTATTCCTAGGGCCTAATCTAGACACAATGGCTAGCGGGGTGTTGCCAACGTAACTTCACGAGGTCAGAAACCGGAAATAGGGCTCATTATGAACAGCCTCGATCGAGGCCGCAGCCTCCTAAAACTTTTAAGTTTGCTTCAACATAGCAGACCAATGTTGTCTCCTGACCGATTTACGAAAATCCCCGCTAAGCCAGGTACCGTCTTCTTATTGAGAAAGACAATAGGATTTTGATCCAG
>JAAUYL010077798.1_pt1 | contig 15441 bp, 8 predicted proteins | sample 7278011 | NCBI WGS metagenome assembly JAAUYL01 (sample SAMN14350225, study PRJNA611818) | marine sediment metagenome | isolation source: surface marine sediment (1.8m) | place: French Polynesia: Moorea | collected 2018-08
GGTATACGAGCACGGCAGTTAGGGCGCGCGCAGGCGCTCTTTTTATCTAGGTAGTAAAAAACCTTGAAACATCGCGCTTAGCTAGATTTCATGATATGGAATCTCCCGTCAACCATTTGATACCTAAATGTAGGTAAAGTATGGAATCACTATTTCAGATGACCAAGGCTCTGGGTTTTTGCATACATGGTCTCAAAAGAACCTCCCCCAAAATGTGGTGAAAAAACCTTAATCTATCATGTCTTGTTTGATGTGAAATATACAAGCTTTTATACACAAGCTTACTGCTCAATAAAAACTTGGCTGTTTTGGTTAGTTGCTAAGTTTTGTATTGAACTTGTTAAAGTTGATAAATGCTGGCCCTTTGGCAAGGACATAAATTGTGTATTTTTGTATTTATCAGGTGAGCAAAAACGGTGCTTGAATAAATCCCAATCAATATTTCCATAAAAAGCTAGCAGCCAACAAGATTAATAAGGTGTTACATTTAAGGCAATAGTAAAAACTTGTTGCCCCTTCTTTCAGCAGTTGAATGATGGTTATCAATATGAGACATAAAATACACACCCACTCACCACAACTCTTTTTGTAATCATGGCAAATTGGAGGTGAATTTCCCTATAATTCAAAAGCAGGCTTGAAAACACGACAAAATTCCCTGAAATATGAAAAGCGACAACGCTTTCATGAGGCAGGCTTTTTTCGAAGGATTTGAACTCTCAATGGGGAGAGTGATACATCTCTAGGTAGATTTTTGGATGTAAGCACTTTTCACAGAGGCTTTAAAGCATATTTTCATATGTACCAAAATATATTTTTAACATACGAATCTTATCGAATGCAAGTAGATTTTTAAATAAATATGATTATTTGGCAAAACTTGCAGATGACATCCACCCAAATAGGCTGTTGGGCACACTTCTTTTACATTGCAGGGCTTTGAGTGGTATTAGAGCTGCTGAGAGAGAAGCCTAATATTGAGCCTTTGAAGCTGGCTAAATAAGTTTATATCAAGCTAACTCAATTTTGCCAGCCAGTTTACCAAATAATGTATTTAGTAATGCAGGCCCTTTAGTTCCTGTTTAACTAAACAAGTTATTAAGTAAATTCAAAAGAGAGTTTCTTATAAGCCTGGGCCACCAAATAGGATAGAATTCGTCCCTAGTGTCTGGACCCACATTTTTTGAAGGGATTTGGCTTTTTTGAGACTGGCATTTTCTTACATTTTTTGGGGTGGAAAAAATGACAAAAACTAATGTGCTCACGTGTGTCTAATAACCATATCCCTTTTCATTTAGCAAGAATTTCCCAATTTTTTTCAACCAACCACTTTCTTTTCCATGCCCTATTATCGTTGTCAATGCACTCGGAAACGCCGTCTCTTTTGTTAGATATAGAGTAAAGAAATCCAAGTGGCTGCGGCTCTCAATAGCCTTGCCCTCTTCTAAGTTCTAACGGATGTTTGCTGCTCTTCTTCTCAGCCGAGCCATCCTTTTCTTTATTGTGTCAGTGTCACAATTCTTTTTTCAGACCTGGTGAAGCGTACGACCGAGAAGAATCAAAACTGAACCGCCAACTTCAAAACCACTGACAATTGACCAAGGAAAATGCCGATATTTTCTTAATTTCTATCCACCCAAATGCGTCTATAAAAGCGATGCAACCAGTGCCATCTAAAAAAACATCTTTATGAACATTTTCTTCCCAAGTTGATTCTACAAACAATTCATGAAGAATTGGCACAGCTATTCACTGCAACTTGAAAAAAAACCACTCGAATAACAAAACAGAACATTCGTTCCGTCATTAACCCGCTCGGCGAAAAGGGGGAGCGGTTCTACATGTAAAAAATCCAGCGGAAAACGCCGGTTTTATTAAATCCGGTGGACCACCAAAAACGAGGCGCATCGTACGTAAGTAAACGGAGAAGAATAGTGTGATGCAGAAACCGAAAATAGTAGACATTAGCCTTCGCCGGGTGAAGCCTCGCGGGTAAAATTCGCGCACTGTTACAGATCACGTGTGTGCATTGTATTTACTAAGGCCCACAATCGTTATGATGGGACCAGTGTATAAATAATTGTTTCCCAGGACTCTGCTGCATTTGTGAAATGATAATTGAGGTTTATTTGACCATTTTAAAGGTATCTTTGCGCTTTAAAAACAAACAAATCTCGAGCCATGATTGTGTAGCAATCTAATACACTTATTAGTTACTAACTTAAGTCTGTACAAAATGCCTGTCGCATCTCAATCTTTTGACCAGAGAAAGTGTATGATGATATATATAAAAACGAATAATTCTTAAATTAAAGTCATTAAAAGTCAGTTGCAATAGCGAAGCAACCAGAGCGCCATCTCTGAACAGATTCCTCACAAACTGCGCAAGTCTAAAGTCCACATAAAACAAGTTTTGCAGAAGAGAGAGAGAAAATGTCCACTCAGCAAATCTTACTACAATTTCAGCAAACAACACAAATTCACTGACAATTGCCGGCCAAGTAAAGTGTCGAACGAACGATTGAACCGATATTTTCTCAGGTCTAGCCACTGAAATGTAACCAGCGCCAGATTCTCAATGAACAGTCAATTCTTTATACAACAATCAACATACTCGTACACAATTCAAAATTGTATTTAGGCCCAAGTCTAACGTGATGATGGGACCAGTGCATAGATTATTTAGGAAGTTGTCTCCCAGTGCCCAAAAACTCTGCAAGTCTACGACGTACAAGTTAGTAGTTCAATTCGACTTCTTAGGTGCGTTTACGCTTTTAAAACTATCTTGAACTATACTTGTGTAGCAATCTAATTATCTTAATACGCTTAACTTACCGACTTTTATCCTTAGACAATGCCACACGCCTCACATTTTTTTAACCAAAAAAATGCATATTTGAACGAATAATTCCTAAATAGAAGTTCGATCAAATCGATTGCAAATGCAATAGCCAATCAACTAGAGCACCATCTATGAACAGATTCTTCATCTTCACATTCTGTGCAATTATAAAGTTGCGTTGGCGAAAAAATGGAAACACTGACTAGTTAAAAATTGTCAGTTCAGCACAAATTTTGAAAACAGTAAAAGTTTTTTTAACATGAGTTTGAGACCTCTAAGGAACTAAAATCTAGAAACAAGGAGTCATGGATTCATTGCAAATTGAAGAAAAAAAACACGAAAAATCGCGCACTGTTATATTGTAGATTCTATTTTCTTCGGTCCAAGTTCAACATGATCGGACCTTGGTTTAAAAAATTTACTTTATATGGGGAAATTGCAAGGAAACTTTACAGGATCTGCGATGTCAAGCAGACTTTTTAAAAGTACCTTTACGCTTTAAAAACAAACAAAGCTCGTAATACTGTAACAATCGAATGCCCTTATTAACTACCCAACTTTTGTCTTTACACAATGTCAATCGCATCTTGGCTTTTTGACCAAAATAAGTGCATAATAATAATCATAAATGAACGAAAAATTACACAAAGAAGTCATAAAATTGCGATTGATTTAGCGAAGCCACCAGAGCGCCATCTATGAACAGATTCTTAACATACTTGACAATTACAAAGTTCGCGAAAAATTAGAAAACTGTTTTTTTAGGAAAATAATTGTTCACTCAGCAGAACTTTTTCATCTTATTGCAATTTCTGCAAACAACACAGATTCTTCGCAAGAGCAGTGGAGAAAAAGCTTTTCATTTCAGTTTGAAATCTTTGAAAAACTAGATTGACCTCTTTCATATTAATTAAATGGCTGCAGCATCTTCTATTTCTTTTTCTCAGCTTAAAGCAACAATCTCACAGTGTAAAGAGACTAGAGTGTCCCACTAACTTTTATTGTTGTTCAATCACGAGTTTTTACCACTGTGATTCAGGTCTGCTATAAAAAGTTGACACCCGACGAAGAATCTTGTCAGGTTAACAAAGCTAATATATGTATTGCGATCGTATAAAACGATAGCAGCCAATTATTCTAGCAGCTCCTCTTTTTATAGAATGAATTCAAACGCCAACGCACCAATTCTAGTTTGTGTGATTTCAAAACTTTTTGGACATGGGCAGCAATAACAATTCTATAAAAAAGTCCCCCTTTGCTTGTAATTTGACAACGCAAAGAAACATTTTGCAAACCAAACTGGACAACACAGAGGGTTGTAAAAGTTAATAAGGTAAAGAGGAGCTCAATTTGGCATCACAAAACCTAGAAATAATTCATTTAATAGACCTTTGTAAACGTGTGTGCAGACTTAATTTGAAGAAACCCAGCTTAATTTCTAAAGGAGGAGAGGGACGGAAGATGAGCAAATACTTGCACAGCTAGAATTTCCAAGGCCAATTCTGTACTGTACGTTTCTTGCCCCAGGAGTTCTGGCAAAATGTGTCTCTTATTTCTGCTCGCCAGAGAACTAACCTAAATTTTGTGCTGTCCCAACTAATAATTTATACAAGGCAAAAATGTTAGTAGGGTATTGGCTTATTACATTTAGCGTTGTAATGCTTCACTTGAATAGGAAATTAAACAGTCACTCTTCCGCTGACCCTGCTCATTTTTGTGAATGTGAAATATTTTGCCAAATTCAAGGAAACTGCTTTAAGGCAATCCTTGCAATGGTGTGTCTGTCAATCAACTGCTATATGAACACTTAAAATTAATTTGACATCACCACAAGACAAAAAAGCACTTAAACTAATAGAAACTATATCTACTGCAAAGGGTTTCTGGATGTGTTTGTTTTCTGGCAATTTCTTATCTGCAGGTACCAGCACTTTTTCTATCAAATGGTACAGTTATACCGTGAGCTTTCACTCTGCAAAGCTAAGGCGCAATTATATTTCATCAACCAGTTTATGATAAATAAGAACAAGAGATGTAAAATCAAACAAACAATATTTTGCATGTTTCAACAATTTCAGCAATTGTAGTAGGATTCTGGAACCAACATTGCCACAAATCCAGACCTGCCAACCTTAAGAGTAAGCTCCAATGGAGACCATGAACAGACTTGGCGGAAAAGTGCTTTTTTGCCTCCACCATCCGCGAGACATTTCAGCTCCAAGATGGATTTGGAGCGTCCAGTTCCATCATAGCCTCCAACATAAAGCAAAGTTCCATCTGATTTGGCAACGATGGATCCAGTGGCCAAAGCCTTTGGCAGATTGGGTCCAGGATACCACTGCAAAAACAAAATGCTACTGAAAGTCAAACTTAATTTAATTGTTATTGGAGCAAACGTTTGAAGCAATTTGTTTGGGATTAATGAAGAGCACTTCCGTTGACCTCCACCTTGACCATGGAGACAATCCTCCAGCAGCTATGATAAGATGCCTGCGACTGTTTCTAAACATTGCCTGACCTTTGCCACAGGCCAACCTCAAACGGATATTCTTAAGCTTGGGACCTTCAAACCATTTCTTGTCGATTATGTTGTGAAAATAAACATTTTTCCCGCCTCCCCCAACCATGACAGTTGTCTTATTGACATGAGACATGCAGTGATTCTGAAATATATGTGACTGAATTGTCTATGATCTTTTATTGAAAATAGTGTAAAACCTTTAGAGCAATTGGCAAATCGGGTCCAGACTTTGCTGGGACACCTGGCTTGACAAATTCGGTGCTTCTCGTGCTTTTCTTTTTCTTTGTGTCATAGCCCCCAGTGATCCAAAGTGAGCCATCACTCATCACGAGACTTGCAGCTTCATTCCTGTGTGATTTGGTGGTTGCAATTTTCTTTTTCGGATCTTTTGTTGGATCGACACAATAGTCCCGCATATCATTCCCTCCACAGACGATTGGTCCTGATTGAGGGAGGAATCCTCCGACTGTGCTTTGAATCTTTAAGCCAATGCCTTCTTCAAGGGAGCATGCTTTTCCTGCATCCTGTTTCAGTGGTATGACTTCACTGGACTTGGCATATTCACTGCTACCTTTTCCTATTTTTCCAGTTGACACCAATAGGTAATCTCTTGAAGGTGATTGTGTTGTAGTGGTTGTAGTGGTTGTTGTTGTTGTGGTTGTTGTTGTTGTTGTTGTTGTTGTTGTTGTTGTTGTTGTTGTTGTTGTTGTTGTTGTTGTTGTTACGGCTGTTGTTGCTGTTGTTGCGGTTATGATGCATGGTACCTTTGCTTTAACCAATGTCTTGTATCCTCCACCACAGCTCAGCTGGTCGTCACATTCCCTCTTCACCTCAAGCAATTGCTTCTCTTCGCATTTGGTCAAAAATTCTTCTTGCGAGAATGACAAAAGGAGGCATTTTTGGCCATCTTCTGTGAAATAGATTGCGTTGCATTTGGATTCCCCTCTTCGGTGGCAAACGGCAACGCATTGGACTTGTGAGGTTGCCTCAACAGCAAGCTCGCCCATCTTACGCAAATCTTGTTCAAGTTTTCTGGAAATGTAGATACATTTTTTCAGACTTTTAAGTTGGCAAAAATCAAAGATCAATTTTCACTGATGACGTGAATTTGAGTACGATTTTGGGCCATATTTTCAAAGGATTTTAAAGCTACTCAAAGCTTATAATACCATCACTACAATTCACCCTGATTTTCCTCCTAATGCTTCTGGTAATAGAATTGAGTAAAAGACCGGCAAAAAGCTGGGAAATATCTTCATTTCCACCCTTGAAGAGTGTAAATTGCACATTAACATTGAAAGTTTTAAGCATTGAGTGGGGGCATTAAAAATCTGTTGCTTGGAAACACATGTGAAAAACAACTTTCTGCAAGAAAGTGGAATGCATTGATAGGAAAGGTTTTTTCAGCATGACGTCATTTCATATTACATAATTATTTCAATTGATAATTGGTACCAGAAAGTGGGTGTCACTGCAATTTGTTTACACTGTGGCAGAGTAAAAAGGCAGAAGTTTGCTTAAGGCACTAGATATTGACTTTGTAGGTAGTGTCTTCGCATTTGCTGCTTTCTTAGCAATATTGTTGTATAGGTCCAAGGCTGTTTAGAACCACTCAATAATATCCAGCCATTGTTTAATGTCTTCATTATCTGGTAACCAATTTATTTGTAGCCTGTCATCTGCCAGCAGTTCTTTGATGTAACATGACTTGGGGCTTTAATTAAACTACACAGAAAAACCTAAGTAAGCTGCAGGCTTCCTGTCCTTCAATGCAAAAATAACATCAAAGTGAAGCACCACAAATTATGCCAGTTATTGCTGGTTGTATTCAACATTGCCTTAAAGTTCATAGAGCTTCAGCCAATAGGAAGCTAGAGAATAGGTGCTTTTAGGTGCTTCTTGGGCCATAGTTAGTTGAAATGAATAATAATAATTGTATTGATTACAGAACACCATGCTAGGAACTTAGAAAGAATAAAACCATCTAATATATTGCATTGTTAGGGAGCTACACTGTGCTTGAGGTTAGTGGTTAGTGAAGGCAAGTAATATCTTGGAAAAGGGGGCATTTTTCATGTTTCTACCATCTCTTGAAGTTATTTTGTTTACAAACAAAACTGTTTATACATGAATCTGGCTCCTGATACTTGGTTATTTCGTGAGGAAATAGAATAAAGGAAGAAATATTCTGGTATATTTTGTATTTACAGAGTAAAAGCAAATTGCAAAAGGTAAGCAAAAAGAGAGCCTCTGCAGGAGGGATTGGATGAAGTCATAAAACAAATTCATATTAGAGTTCCTTCAGCATTTTTCCTGACGCTACAACTATACCAAGGCTTTCAATTGACTTTTGGTGGTACGACAATAGCCTCTTTCTAGAGTATCGACCTACATTTTACTGAGGTTCAACACGAGCCAACATAATTGTTAAAATGGCAAAAATGCTTCGTTTTTGTTGTTTTCCAAGGAATTTGTTGCTCTATCCCACGGTAATTTCTGTGTTTCTGAAGGTGTAAATACTTGACATTTTTGCATGGTGGAGGTTTTTGAGCAATCAGTCAACAAACAAATGGTTTGGAAATATGTTTTACTAAATAATTTTTGCGGGAAAATCCTAGAAAATGACCTGAAAACGCTTGTTTGTCAAACACTTGAGAGTGAGAGAGTTGGGAGTGGCTTTGCTGACTTTGTGTTTGTTTACCCCCATTTATTGCCAATTTGACACGATGGTTTCGGAGCAGAAAATTGTATATTTGAGGAGGAAAATGTCGGGGCACCAGGTCAAAAGCCTGTCATTTGTCAAGAAATATTTGGTTTCTTCAAGATTTCTCAGACTGATTTTTAGTGTTTTTATCTAATTGAAATAGTTTTCAAGCCTTTAACGCGTTCCGTTTTTTAAAGATTCCGCGGGTGTGTAAACTGATCTTAATTAACCTAAAACTAATTAGACCTTAAAATAATGTATTTTCCAAGAAATCCACGAAAAATAGCAGGTTCTTTCTTTGAAAAATTAGTGACTTAAATTCTGGCTTTTCACGAGAGTTCGGAGATACGGATCGTACGCCCAGTAAATTCGCTGCATTGTTTTCAGGTAAAACTGGAAATATTACTAAAAGTTAGAAGAATGGGGTAAAAGCAAAGGCTAATTTAAAGCAAAACAAGTCTACTTGCAATCTCAGAAAACAATCTCAGACTCGAGCTCGCCCCTGTCCATCTTGGCATTTCTCGAGCTTTCTCGAGCTCAATATAGCCCGAATTTTCTCGAGCTCTACGATTTCAGATGACTAGGGTCTCATTCCAACTTCACACGTCACAAACGAAAATTGTCTCTGACGGTACATGACTTGCTTTTGCATTTGGCGTATTTTCACAGGAATTTTTAATTTTAAAAGAAATAAATAAATATTTTTTTGTAAAATATCCGATTTCAATCTGCCAAGTATATAAGTGACATTTTTGCCCCCGGTGGCAAAAGTTGCAGAAGATTTTATTTTTTAAGTTTGCACCCAATTTTTAAATGTCCAGTTTTAATGCCACTTCTCCATTTTTAACAAGACAGCAACCCAAAAATAAAATAGAGTTGCGACAAAGACTTATAAAATCCTATTTGGACATCAAGACTTTAAAAATTGCGGCTCAATGCTTATATAATTCTGACGGTTAAATCTACCCTTTTTGAAAACGAGCTGCATCAAATTGGCAACGGGATTCGGGGGCCAGAAAATTTGGAATTGCTTCTTGGCCCACCAAAAAAATATTTTTAAATAAAACAAAGAATGTTTGTCCGAGAGCGTAATTGCGCAGGCTGTCCAAAAATATGCAGTTTAATTTCATTTTTGGAATAGAAGGCCTGGCAACCGTAATTTGATTATGGGTAATTTTAATTTTAATTTTCAAAAGTGTCTAAAAAACAACAAAGCTTGAATATTTTGGACAGGCACGACCCTTCTTGTTTTGGAAAAACAGCTGAGCTTTAAAAATGTCTAGTATTTTGAACTTTAAAACTCAAAAGGGGTAGCGCAAACAAACTGCAGAAAAATATCCGGAAAATAAATATTTTGAAGCATTTTCAAAATAAACCCTACCTTTTTCGGGGTGCCAAATTCCATTTCTGAATTGTAAACAAGACCAAAAAATCCGTCTCTTGGTGCACCAAATTTTTAGAATAAATATTTTTTAAAAAATATATTTTTTTTATTGTCCAAGAGCATGAATATTTCACATAAAAAGATGTAAAAGGAGTCATTTTAGCGTACGATAACAAGACGAACACGCATGTCCTTAACCCCACTAGAAATGTATCTAGCAAATCAGATAAATATTTAAATTCTAGTGGGGTGCTCGACCTTAACAAAGCGAAAAATTGAGCAATACATGGACACATATTGGCAATTTTGTATCGAACACTTTTTTCATATTTGGTCATCTGCAATCAGAATTTTATGCGCATTTGTGAACATGAACTTGAAAAAAAATATGGGTAAAATTCGTAAATCATGAAAACTGATTCATCCGTAAATCACGTTCAAAAACTATTACAAATAAATATTTTCCAAGCAGGAAGTCCGGTATTTTTATAATGTTTTAATTACTTTTTAAGAGTTGCAAGTGCATCTGGAATTGAAAAGAACGACATAAATTAGGTGGTGAAAGAACGATACAAAAGCTAAAAAGAAAGAAGAACAAAAGTTGCAGCTTTAAAAAGTGCAAAGCTAATTGGCAATTTGGTATAAAACCTAATAATTTCAAATGTCCAAGTAATTTACTTATTTTGAATTAACTTTAATAAAAAACAACAAGACAGCAAACTGCATCGGTGATGGATCTTTAGTTCCTGATCAAGATTTAAAATGAATGGATTTCTTTTCAAATGTTTACATTAGAAACACTGCCTCCTGGACAATTTATTGACTGCCCAAAAACAGATGACAAGGACTTTAAGTTTCAGACTGCGAACATTGACGGATGGTTTTCGTGACCGAGTCTCTTATGTGGTCAAAAATGCTCTTTTCATATATTTTTTAAAAAAATTCTATACATGAGTTGGGCAAAACGTTGCAGAAAAAATGCATGAATCGCCATAAGTCTCTCAGTTAAACGATTAACATTTAGCAGCAGTCGAAGGACAAATTCACGAGAAAAATACTTTTAATTACTCTTTATTTTGTTTTGATTGCATCGATGCTAGCGCCATCTATAATTATGGTTACAAACGTGGACGTGTTTCAAATGGGCAAACCAGCCTTGAAATTGAAATGGACGTGCGAAAAATTCGTTCCTTACTTTTTCTGTAAGTACCAATTTCAAAATATACAGATGTGTTCTCGAACTCACAACGCATTGAAATATTTATTGATCTTGACCCGTGCCGAGTCCTAGGGTTGGACTTGTAATTTCTACCGGATTCCCGAGCATATTTTCCCCGGATTTTCCGGATTTTCCGGATTTTAACCTAGCCTTGAGTCGATACATTACTTGTTTCCTATAACCATAGAGCACCGAAAAGCTAAACCGACCATGGACCTTACATATTATCTCATTTTCGTTTAAGGTTTTGCTTCCTCTCAACTGCAAGTTCTATGAAAAAATATTGGGAATATACTAAAATACATGAAAAGGGTCTGAAAAAAGGATAGATGTAAGCAGTATTGCCATTCCCGAAAAATGACGAATATTCTAGTTGCACGAACTCTTTGAAGGATGCTCATGTTCGGCAATTTTTCTCCCAGAATTGAGTTTTGGTTTTCCGTGCGAGTTTCTTACAAATTGACTGATGTGGATTTTTGTGGTATTTTCAGTTTAGCAGTTTAGAAAAAATGTTGTCCTTGATTTTTTGGGCCTGAAGGAATCTTTGCGCATTTTTTAAAATCGGCCGAAAATTCGGCAATCAGTATTCAATTGCAATGACCCCTTCTCTAGAACTTTGTGACTTTGCTTGAAGCAAAAAAAATGGTGATGACCAAGTCCAAAGTCAAGGTCTGTCTTTTTGTCGATTGTGAAAATTCAATTCAATCTCAAAGAATTGCGCTCCGTGTACAGAATTAGAGGGAGATTATCCTTTCTAATATGCGTAGATCTGGTGCTAAACAGCTATTTTTCCCAACTAATTAAACTGGGTAAAGGTTAGCCTACGAGTTCTAGAAAAATAGAGAGCTAGAAATTTGCATATCAACTGACTGCAATCGCAGGGGATTACGTTTAATTAAAAACCTGAAAATCCGTATTTTTATAAAAATCTATTTACTTTTTAAACTACGGGTTTCAAGCCAAAAAAGGAAGAGAGGTATTTTTATTATACTTTTTGACCGCATTTTTTTAAAGGGAAGCTAGAGCAAGTAAAAATGTTTCGCCCTAGGAAAAATTCACGCCCAGTTAAAAAGTGTTGTTCAAGATTCTTCCATGATTGGTTAAAGTTCGAATTTTTGCTCTCACTTTGAAACAAAATTTCAGCTTTAAAAATGGCAGAATTTATTGGAAGATGTAACGATAAGATGGGCTGCTGCTACTTAGTACTTGTTCAGAATTTCTAAAATAACTGATGGACTTTGTACAATCATTGCAAGTATTTTAGCACTTCAATCAGAGTTTTCTTTTGAAAACCGTTCGATTTTCTGGAAATGCCTGCTGCCCATTTTTGGCCCGAAAAATTTACGGCAAATCCAGCACTTGAATTAAGCTCACAGCAGGGAGGTTATTGCGTTCATGTGTACCGCAATTTGACAGCGTATCTGGAGACCAAATTCTGTCACTTTTTGGCAGGAAATTGTCGGGCAACCCCTTTTTTCAGCAAAAATCAAAGGATAAATTCTGGCGGTGATTTCAGGAAATCCTAATCAAAATTCGGCTCATTTTCTCGGGAAAAATATGTGGTTCCCAGAGGTGGTGAAAAAAACCAAATGTGACCTGGAAAACCGCCATATGTTATGTAAAATTACGCTAAACTGTTCCGCAATGTCCTAAAGCCTAGATCATCTATCGTCAGTTTCCAAGATTTTTTCTAGAAATATCTTGAAAAATTCATGAAAACCGCTCTTGACTGACCGCAAAGTGCTTTTATTAAGCAGAGCCCATTTTACAAATTCAGAACACTTGGGAGGTTTAGAATATTTTCCAAATCAGCTAGCGGGCTTATAACATTTTTTGTCAACTGACAACAAAACATCTCAAAAAAATACTGCAGATTTCACGAAAAAATAAGGTTGTTTTGGTTCTTCTGATCCATTTCTTATATAACAGCTTGAGTCACCAAAGGCTTTAAAATGGAGTCCTTTATCAAGTCAATTCCAATTCTCACATTGATTTTCCCCGTTTTAATACGTAGAAATCAAAGGTATTTCTAATTCTAGATGGTTTTTTTGCATTAAAGTGTATATAGAAACATTTCCAGAGACCATTTTGAGCTTCTGCTTGATGAAGCTTATGTAGCATTTGAGGCTGACACTCAAGTCAAATGCGTTGCTTTGTGCCAGAGGAGAAGTCTGCTGTCGGACTGCAATGCCATCTACTTTACAACAGACAACGAATGCCTTCTGTTGTCCTTAATCCAAGATGACATTGATGAGAACCTCGACCAGAGATTGCTGCAGGTCAAAAGAGGTTATGGTGGCAAAACCTTGACACTGGCGACTGTTGCAGGCTCAGCAACAGAAACTTCAACTGCAAGAGCATCATCTGCTACAACTCCGACAACTAATGACTGTTCTGGCAAAACATTCATGAAAGCTAAAGGATTCAAATATGTTCCCAAAACTGATCAGATCACACTTAATAATATCACCATACATTGGAAAGAATTAAATCAGTGAATTGAAAATCGTGATTTAAAATCGCTTTTTTCGAAAATGATTGGATTTTGAATTCAATTTTTTCCAGAAGATTTTGATTTTGATTTAAAATCGATTGAGAGGACTTCTTAAAATCCTAAATCGTCTAAAAAATAAAATCCTTTTTTGGGTGAGAAAAATCTTTTTTGACAATATTTTCAGCAAAATTTGGCCATTTTCTCATTAAAAATTGGTGAAAAACGTCAAAAAAGAAAAAAAAATCTGAAGGTTCATAATTAAGCCAAAAACTATCTGAATTTAGCCCAAAATACTTTACAACTTTAAGAATTGTAGGTTTCCAATGGGAACCAATAATTTTGGGATATTTTTGGTGGCAAAAAAATAGCAAGAAATGTCAATAAATGGCACTTTTATGCCGCATAGGAGGATTTAAGATTTGATTTAAAATCCCTTGCCAAAAAAGGATTTTGATTTAGAATTAAAATCACTTTTTGAGAAAAGATTGTGATTTGATTTTAAATCCTTTTTTCGAGCAACTTTCCAATGTATGAATATCACTGATAGTCAGGAGTGCCGCTCTATATCACGACCGCAGGTTTTCAGATTGGTGCATGCTCTGGATCTTTGACAAGAACAAACAGGTTTGCTACATCAGGCAGGCCTACAACAATGACGATGCCTCCGTCGAAAAAAATCTGGACTCGGGCTTAAAACTAGACGGGTGCCCGGCTGATCCTCTGCCTGACGGATATCGGATTGAAATTGGGGAACTCTACAACAGTACCATAGCTACTTAAAAGTGATTGTTCAGTGGAAGTAGTTTTCTTTGTTTAGGTGATCCATGCAGTGGCATTCACAGGGAGAATTTCAGATTGGAGTATGACATCGATGCAATCACCATGCTCAACATTGGTTCCTGGAAATTGTGCCAGTCGGCCTGCTATTTTTCCAGGCTCTCAGGTTGGTGCACAGCTTGGTCCTACAGCAAAAAGAACGGGAAATGCCATCTGATCGAAGCCTTTGAGCATTGGGAGCCACTGGCAGGTATTGACTCGGGACTGAAAATTTCGGGGGACGCATGCCCTTCGGCGGAGCCATGGCCGAAGGCAAAAAAGTTTGAAACGGACTGTGCCAAGGCAGTGATTAAGGAAAGAGGGTTCGGCTATGTTCTCAAGACTGACGAGCAGGCGGTTAGAGGAGTCCCTACGGCCAAAATTTGCCAGTCGCTTTGCTATCACCATCCTGACTTGACATCCTGGTGTCAGCTCTGGGTCTACCACAAGTCAAACAGGATCTGCACGATCAAGGAAGCGTTTGACATCAAAAAATCCAAGGCGAACCCTTTGATTGAATCGGGTTTTCGGTTGGATGGTTGTCAAGTCGACGATTTGCCAGAAGGAATGACTTTTACATTTGACAAGGTTTACAACAATGACAAGGTCTGGGGATAATAAAATATATTTATACAAAAGCTAAATAAAGTATTAGATATATATTTGCCCATTTTTCTGATTTTGTAATTCCAAACAAAAACAAACTCTCATGCAAGGTTGTTTCTCAGCTAACCATGCCTTTTTTCAAACCAGGTTAAAAATGCTACCGTTTAGGTTACGAGCACCCTTGTGAAATTAGGCAGATGGCTAGTATACGAAGAGAAAATTGCTGAAGCCACCATTGACGCCGATTTTGTTGGTGGTCTCTCCGCTTTTTTTCCTGAAAGCAGGACAATTTTCAAACAAAAAATGAACTATTCCACTGATTTTAATAAAAAAATGGATTTTTTAAAAAAATAATTGTGAAAATGCAAAAGAATTATTGATTTTGTGGGTTGCAACCATTGGAGTAAAGCTAACTCGATTATCGCCGATTAGCCGCCATCAATTTTCACATAAAATCCTGTGCAAAACAATTTTCCTTTTTCAGAGTATTTTCAGACATTTTTGAGTAGTCATACTCTTGAAATACGAGTATTTTGACTTTGTAAACCGACACGGGAGTGTGGAAAAACAGGTGAAACTAGAAAACTAGAATTATTTTGCTGTGAAAAGGTGAATATAATTCAATTGAATAACAACCTGCCTCTCTTTGAAAATGACTTCCCGTCCATTGGCAATTCGAAGCCGTGGTTCCCTTTTTCCTGCCAAAAAGCAAAATAATATGGAATACATATCAAAACTTACTAGTACTCTAGCGATCATCATTTTGGCTTGATTACCAGCATGATAACGGTGTTTTGCGACATAACCACCGATCAAGCTAAAGCAGAATCGTGAAAATCTGCTTTGGCTTGACTA
>JAAUYL010053041.1_pt1 | contig 15434 bp, 19 predicted proteins | sample 7278011 | NCBI WGS metagenome assembly JAAUYL01 (sample SAMN14350225, study PRJNA611818) | marine sediment metagenome | isolation source: surface marine sediment (1.8m) | place: French Polynesia: Moorea | collected 2018-08
AAAGGCTGGTGATATCTACCTCCTAAGCTCTTCGGCGTTCAATGCCGAGCATTTGACCGTGTAGTAAGCACATTCAGAGGCCGCGGCCAAAAGTGGCGCCGACTTCGAGAACAACTTGTCATCGTCCGTCTCCATCTGGATGGTCTTGATCAGCATGGGGTAGCCCGCGTACTTGTAGGGGTGCAGTTCCTCACTGTACCTGGAGAACAGGATGCTCTGCGTCCTCAAAATGAGGACAATGTTGTTGGCATCGGGCTGGTCGCTTGCCTTCGAGCTGCGACTGCACAGGAACTCGTATGCACTGTTCACCTTTTCAAACATTTCTCGGCCGGCGGGGTTCTTGTCTGGGTGGTACTTCTGCGCCATCTTGAAGTACGCCTTTCTCACGACGGCCTCGTCGAAGTCGTTGCCGTTGTGCGGCCCGAGGCCGAGGATCCGGAGCGCGTCGTTGGCCGTCATCGAGGAGGGCTTCTTCTCTACCTCGTGTTTCCATGACATCAGCACCTCCTTGAGCAACTTAAGCGGGTTGCTGATCGCCCAGTCGGGGAACTTGGCCTCGTTGCAGAGGTTGCGCAGATAGTAGATGTCGCAGAACAGTTCGGCCTCGAGCCGCGGGTATGATACGATCGGGATCGGGCAGTACTGGTACAAAGATCTCACGTTCGACTTCAGCCTCGGCGTGAAGTCGGCCAAGTGGTACGCCACCTTCTGGATCATGAACGTCCGCATCTCGTTGGTCCAGATGGCCTCGGGGGTGTCGAACTCGCCGAGGAAGATCTGGGCAAACTTCTCCGGCCCGTGGTTGTCCAAGTACGCAACCATGGCCTCGGGCAGGATCTGAGTGAGCAGCGAGTGCCGCTTGACCTCGGAACCTTCGTTGTCCTCGGACCGATATGCCTGTTTGTTGTGGGCCATCCCGAGAAACCTGGCAATCGGGAGCAGGTTGTTGCCCATGTACATCAGGATGAAGAAGAAGGCGCCTGTCAGGTAGAGAGTCGGCATCTTTGCGTTGTCTTCGAGAACGAGGTGGAGGAGCGAGGCCACTCGCTCGACAAGGATCGGGTCGAACGTGAGCAGAAGCTGGACGACGTGGGGCAAGTGACTCGGATCACTGAGTGCCTGCTTGATCTTTGGCAAGGGCCTGATGACAGCACCATCCTCATCCCGGGAGGGATAGTACTTGCAAATGGTGACCAGCATGCTCAGAATCAGCGCTGACACCTCGCTCTCGTTCATGACAGCTTGCCCCTTGGCCAAGTAGTTCCACTTTAACTGGGGCACATTTTGCAGCAGCCTCCATCCGTCGAGGCCCTGCGACCAGATCTTGGTTTTGGCGTGGACGACTTTGTTTCCAAACAGGTCGGTTAATTCGGCAAAGCTCACTGGTCCCGATCGCTCCTCGTCCCCGTTCCGGTAGTACCACTCCTTCTCCTGCATCTCTTTCGTGCTGTCGGAGCTCGCTTCGATGGCCATCGACTGGTTCGCCATCACTGCTCGCGTCGTGTGCAAGTGCGCCAACGGCAAAAGATCGACGAGAATTTTGATTCCGTTGGCTTGAATCAAGGCAGCCGCATTGTCTCGATGTAAGATGAGCTTGTTTAGAAAAAGCAACAAACGATCCCGCTCCACTCTGTCCAGGGTCTGAAACGAAAAATACCCGTGAAACTAAGGAGCCCTGACTGAATGAATAGGTAAGCAAAGTAATTACCCTGTCCAACATTGCGACAATGTACTTGGTGTCGTGAAACGGACCGATGTCGTCAAAATGGCGGCCGTATACGATCGTCATGGCCTGGAGGCAAAGGCACTTCATCTCCGACTTGGGCGTCAGGATAAATCTGTGATAGAGGTCGTTGAAAAACACGCCCGACTTGTTGATTGGCGAGTCCTCGTCATTGGCTTGGTCCTCCTCCAGGAGTAACCTCAAGAAGTAGTCGCCGATCTTGATCTCGTCCGCGAGGCTGTGATAGTCGACAGAAAACTCGTTGTAGTTCCACGAGATCAGCTGACCACCGGCCAGCTCTCGATCTTGCAAGAAGGTCTGGATCTCCGTCTGGAGGGCGTCGTGAAGCTCTTGGCGCGTTTTGAAATTCCAAATCAAGTTTGGCTTTGCGTGGTCCTGATCGAACATGAAGTAGAACAGGTTCCAGTTCAGGTCGGATTTGACGCGCTCACGCCTCTTTCTCAGGACGATCGGTCGCTCATGGTCCTTCTTGGGGCGACTCGTCGCCTGACTTTCTTTCGGGCTTCCACCCTCGGGGCTGCTCTTGGTGCCGACGAACTTGTTCGCGAACGTCCACTCCTTGCCCATCCTTGTCCGCCAATGCTGGAGAGCCATCTCCATGTGGCGTTCGGCCAGTTTTTTCGCCTCCTCTGTGTAATGGTACGTGTTTTCCGCCAAATACTCGGCAGTCTTGGAAGCCATTTCTTTGCCTTGCTTGAGACCTTTCCCGGCGACTTGGAGGACCACGTGCGCCTTGTTCTTCTCGGCGTCTGTCAGCGCCATGTTCAAGTTATCACGGACGTGCAACCGATCCTTATCCGACGTGGGCGTCGTGGCGTCCGAGGTCAGGAAGTACAGCAAGCCGGCCGGCTAAAAAAAGGAAAACAAATCATGAGTACTTATGGTTGCTCGCTTCCGCTATCCCTGAGGAACTTACAAAGACTCTCTCCAGGAGGTTGCTGGCATAGTCGTTGTTGCTAGTCCACAAACCAATTAAATGCCTCGACAGTTGGCGCTGCATGAGCAGACGATTCTCTGCACTTTTCGTGTACAACGCTGTCACCAAGTGGATGGGAACTGCCCCCTCGGCCAAGGCCAGAAGCTGCATCTTTGCTCCTGTCTCTGGACTTCCCTCCTCGATGATGGCCTTCATTAAGAGGCCGGCACCTTTGACGATCGTGTGCGAGGGACACTGAAAGAGCCTGTACAAAGTCCGGCCTCGATCGGCGACCTTCTCGAGCAAGATGTCAAACTGCTTCCCGTCGGTCGTCTCGCTGTATGGAGCGCACAGGGCAAAAGTCAGCAAGTCCAGCATGGCCGCCACGACCAAAGCACCGGTGCCTCTCATCTGAAACATATAGCATTGTTACTTTTTTCGAGGTTACAAATCATGGCAAAACTTACCACATGCGTTGTCCACATGTCCAAGAGGCCGTCGAGAAACCTTTCGGAGCTGAGGAGGCTGCTCTTGTTCAGCTGTTCTTGCCTCAGATCAAAGTCTTCGTGCATCGGCTCCATCAAAGCACAGACCATGTCTATCGCCGCGTGGCTGATCCCGTCGTGGCCCAGCTTCAAGGCTTTGGCAACCTTGACGCCGATCTTCTCCCTGAACCCAGGGAGGCTGGTGAATCCCGCGAATCCCGCTTTCGAGGCCACGAGCCTCCGCAACGCGTGGAATTGCTGTTCCAATCCCTCCAGGTCGTCGTTAGAGATGTCCTTCGTGATCAGGGCCATCATGGCCGAGTTGATTAGCTTCTCCTTGTTCTCGGCAAACAGATGCTCCTGGGTCACGGCATGGACGAGGCCGGAGTAGGCGATGTTGGCGTTAAACCTGGCCACGGCCTCGGCGAATCCCCAGGCCGGCGGCGGTTGGACCAGGATCTTGAGATGCGTGGACTCCACCTCTTCCTCCACGTTAACATTCAGGGGAGCCAGACGCTTTTCCCGTTCGATGAGTCGCATTCGCACGTGGACATCGCGATTGCCGGAGCCTCGAACTCCGTCGAGAAACGAAGCGATGAGGCTGTCCCGATCTGTGGAGGTGTACGAACGCACTTCACCATTAGCGTACTGAACCGACACAAGTTGAGGATGATCTGGATGGCGAACGAAAGCGCAGACTTGACTCAATGGTCTCAACGAGACGATGCTGTACGTTGCCGGATCTCGTTCCAACAGACAGGTTTCGGTCAGGCAAAGCGTTCGCCGAACCGGATCCTGGTGGCGATGGCTTTGCTTGTACACGAGGAACTCAGATATCGATGTGATGTGGAGGTCGGTCCTGGAATCAAGGCAAAAAAATCTTTGTGCACAACAGTAAAGCCATACTGTATGCCGATTGATTTGTATACCTGTAGCTGCCGAACTTGTGCTCCACGAATTTCTCGAAAGTCATTGTCTTGGGTTTGTTCAAGTTGACCCCGATGAATTGGGCGGCGTTCTCCTGAATGTGAGCGAGGATCTCATTTCGGGCTTCGGCCGCGAACAGATGCAGACGTCCGTGGGGCCCGACCTCAATGACGAAGCCTCCAGGGTAGTCGGGAACCTCGTAAAGGCCAATGATGTCTTTGAAGTAGTAGGAAGCGAGGATTTTCTGATTGCCCGAGGGGTCCAGCTGGTCGACGGCATGATTTCCAACGCGAACTGTTGTGGAAATCCGCTGCTCTGACCAGTGATACTTGTATGCGAACCAAGTCTGAAAAAAGCATCAATTAAGATATTTGTGGCAAGTTGGATAAGTGGGTTTTTCTTTGCAAACTTACTTTGGTTGCTTGGGCGGCGGTGTCATTGCCGAAGCGCTGGAGAACGCGAAGACCTTCTGTCAAAACGGTTGATCGCCATTCCGACGAGAAACGCATGTTGTCCGTCTTCTTGACACCCTTGCGAAAAGTCAACTGGAACTCGAGATGGTCGCCTTGCGAGGCCAGCGGTTGGAGGCCGACGATCTCGCCGAGTTTCCACGAGTTCGTGACCTCCATCGAGGTCGGATTAAAGGTGGAGAATGCGTCCTCGCCGACGGTGAGTACGCGGCGATACTTCCCCTTCCACGAGTGCTTCGTCACCAAGAACGACGAGGCCGACGTGGACGTCTTTGGCATTGTCGAGGTCGCGGAATTTGACATGATGTTGGATGTTGTTCTCTTTCTGAGTGATGAAATTGATCACAACAAGGTTAAGTTCATGCTGAGCACCACCGAGCTGGTGGCGTGGTTAAAAGTACAAAATGGTGGCCGGTCTTTGTTCTCGGCCTTTCTTGTAACAATCTCTAATCTCTCTCTTTGGTCTGGCACAAAAAAAATCGGGAATCAGGATTTCTTTCTGCTATTTCCCTTTACTTTCGAGGACAGTGGAAATTGTGACGAATTATCCCAGCCTAAGTAATCGTGAAAAGCGGCAAATATTCTCTTTAAACGCCAATTTCAGTCATTTTTAGCTGCAAAAAATACAATCTGGTAGCTGTATTATTGTTGTACTGTCACACACTAAAAAAAATGTTTCTTTTTGCAGCGCACTCTAGCGAGAAAAAGATGCAACACAACCTGGTATAAGCAGCTGTAAAGTGTAAACCGTATTTTATCCGTAACATTGCAGCACATTTTCTCTGACTTTCAACATTAGAAACATCAATATACCTTTTCCACGGCTTGTATAGAGAAAATATTGGAAGAAACAGCATTTTATTGGTTCATTCTCCTTGGCTTTCTAGGGGGCGCTGCTGGGCATCCAACGGCTCCAACTTTGTTTTGATCGTCTTTTGTCTGCTGCCAGCAGTGCGGTAGGCGTTTGACAGCCGCCCTCCGAAGTCGTTTCTGTTCTGTTCGCGTTCTTCTTTTAAGCGAGGTCCTTTTGCAAGTCAACTGATTTGAACAGCAGCAACCTCGACAGCCTCTACTAGGTTTATTCCCAAAAGTGCAGCAGCAGACACAACGAACTGCGAACTAATTCCAGGTTCTAGCACAAAAAGGTAAGAAATCGAGTCACTTTTCTTCCATAGTTGTGCTGTCTAATTTTCAAGAAGGTCGATGACAGTAGCTGTAGCTTAACCGTGATCTGGAGCACTCACAGTAGCTAAATATTTTTCAGAACTTCTTCAGTTTCTTCTCTCTGATGTTCGCGCAATTGTTTTCAAAGATGGACTGGTTTTCTTAAACATCAAGTTTTTACTTCGCGACGAAAGGGCAAACAGGATTTGATTCATAGCGGACAATAATTACGAGCTCTTAACGCGTTTTGCAACGTTGCCCAAGGCTGTCACGTGCGCCAATGCTCTAACAGACCTATCTCATTTCAGCTCCGATTTCAACAGAACGACGTCGCCCCTCTTGAGAGAAAGCCGATCGATAAAATGGCCTCATATCATCATGGTTTCGTCAAGCTCAGACTTTACATGACAACAGAAATAAGGCGCAGTGTAGTGTGAAATATGAAGATTTGCATTACGAACAGCATTGGGAAAAAGCCCATTTTCGATGACTATGATCTTGATGCTCAACGAAAGATAGTGATGGCTTTCTTTGCCTTGACGAGATAAACGTTGACATTTACAGCTCAATTAAAGCATCGAAACATGTCAGACACAGAGGCCAAAACACCAACCAACAAAAGTGAGGTCGCCACGGCCGAACTGATTTCCATCGCGATGGAGGAAGACAACAATGTGAACAAGTCGGAGAAGAGCTCCGACACCTCAAGCAACACCGAGGAGGAGACGAAAGATGCAAAGCAGGAAGATGATGATGACAAGGAAAAGGACAAGTCCGAATCCGACGAGAATGTCATCAAGACCTACACGGTCAAGGATGGGGACACGTTGACCAAGATTGCCGCGATGCATGACACGACGCCGACAAAACTGGCGCAGTTCAACAAAATGTTCGGGGCCAAGATGGTCTTCTCCGGGATGGTGCTCAAGCTGCCGCCACCCGAGCCTCCAAAACCTCCATCACCGAAGCCAGAGCCTCCAAAACTTGACAAAGACATTGTCGACATTTCAAACAAATTCGTTCGACTGAATTGTCGTCACATCACGGAGGCCAGTGGGATTGTTGAGGGGACCATTTTGATGACCGGCAAAATGGTCATGTTCGATCCATACGGCCACCATCCTTTGGTCTTGGAATCCGGACCTGACGCTTACCAAATCATCATGCCGTTCAGCCTCGTCGCCAACGCGGCCGTCCTCAAAGACTTCATCCGACACAACAGCGACAACGACCCCAGCCTTATCCATGTCCCCGAGGAGGTCAAAGAAGTTGAAGCCAAAGAGGAGAGCACTCCCGAAGTTAGTGACGACAACAAGGAGAACAAGACTGAGAACAACAGCGATGACGACGAGACGGCCGGCTTCATGTACCTCCGTATCAAGATGGGACAGCCTCTAGGCGGCAAAATTGGACGCGACGAAATGATTAACTCCTATGGTGAGGCTACCGTGAGACCGGAGTACTGGTTCATCCTGACCAAGAGGAGAGCCGATGTTGTATACAACTATTTCAACAAAGTCGACCCTGAAAAATACGGCGTCGTCAATATTGAGGCCATCGAGAAGAGTGGCCTCGAATTGGTTCGTGAAGGCCGCGAGGCCGTCGAGGCTGAGGCCGGCCGCAAAGCCAATCGTGCCACGATTGCGAAGCTTGGAAAGTACCACATGAGCATGGCGTCCATCGATATCAGCATGGTGGCACCAATGCAAGGGAGCTCGGAACTTATGGGTCAGGAGGAGCGTATTTATTTGGCTAAGATGATCCCGCAGAAACTTGACTGCCACACGTAAGTTGTGTTTCGAATAATGCACCACGTTATATTTTTGTCGATTTCACACAAAAAATATTATTTTTTGAAGCTCGCAAATTATCATACTGATTTGTTGTTTTATTGCAGATGGATTCTAATGTACTCGACCTCGAGGGATGGGTTCAGCCTCAAAAACATGATGCGGAAGCTCGGAGCCGTCGAGGGACCCGTGCTCATGGTTTTGGAGGACTTGAAGGGCAACGTATTCGGCGCATTCCTTTCCGAGAAGCCGGCTTTCACGGAGCACTTCATCGGCACCGGGGAGACGTTCTTGTTCAGGCTGAAGCCGGAAATTGCCTCCTACAGGTGGACGGGCGAGAACAACTTCTTCTTCCGCGTCGACCTCGATTACATTTGCGTCGGATCGTCCAAGGGAAACTTCGGCCTCTGGATCGACAAGGACTTGAACAATGGGAGGAGTCAGGCTTGTGCAACTTTTGACTCGGAGCCCCTGGTTTCAGGAGAGGACTTTACACTGAAAACTCTCGAGTGCTGGTCCTTCGAAATGGAAGGTTATTAAATTCATTGACAACTTTAAAGTTCTTATGAATATAGCTAGTGTGGGCATTATTACAAGTGTTCAAGTGAACGAGACATACGTATTTAGATATTCATGCTGTTTTTAAAGAGGGAAATCGTGCATAATAATGAGAGCAACGATTGATTTTCAATGACCTATACTCAAAACAATTAAAATGGCCTTCAAATACTTAAATATTAAGACGTTAATTATGTAAAGTAAGTATTTTAAATCGAGGAGTGTTGTTATGTCGAGGCAATGCAAAAAGAGAGTTACACGATTTGCTGTGATGATTTTGGTTTTAAGACAAAGGTTAATGACAGATCAGAAAGTCCTATTTTTGAGCTTAGCGGCATAGCTACTTTTGTACCTTGTATCTACGTGTTTTAATTTATTGTATCCCCTGTCAAAAAGTTATTATTGTCATTCGAAAACGAAAGTTTTAATTTCACAATACAATGCTATTGCTATTTAATTGTAAATCACTTGTTCCAAATGATGAAACGCAATAATAAATTATTATCATGTGTAAAAATATCTCTGCTCCACTTTTCTCTACCAAATGTCATCAGCATTCTCTTCGTCACCGCCGTCATCGTCGTCAATAATGTGCTTCTCGGCCTCAAGTTCGTCCTCCGTAGGTTCATGAGCGACCTCGCCATTTGTGAGGACATGATTCTGGTCTTGACTTGATTCTGAATTAGTGTGCAGTGTGGCCGGCCCTCCTGGATTGCTCAGGCTGAGTGCACTCCCTCCTCTAAAACTCGAGGCCGAGCTCAATCCCCTTGATCTGGCGGACCTTAATCGCTCTCCGGCCTCACCAAAATTCGATCCCACCGGTGTTTCAACATCGCTAAAAACATGAAACGGTCGCAATTCCAATAGAAGAAAAAAGTTTTCGTCGCTTCGCTTGTCTTACCGTTCTATTTTTGTCCCCTTTACAGATAAAGGTTCCTCGTCGAGGTCGGTGGTGTTGAAGTCCATCGGCGACGGGGCCTCGATGACGTTCTTGTCGTCGGCAATCCGACTGCCTTTCGTCAGCCGATCGATCACTGAGCTGACGTGCTTTTTGATCCGAGTCGTATCCTTGGACTGCTCAAGCGTGATCGGCGTAGCTCCCTGATTCTCCTTGCCGATCTTGGCCAACGAAGTCCGGAGCAAGAATGTTAGCGCTGCATCCGTGGTCTCTTCCCAACCCTAGATGAAAAATTTTGTTTTGCAAACTGGTTAAAACGGTCAAATTTCCATTTGTTACTTGTGTCTCGTTGATGTTCATGACGGGAGTGAGGGCGGAGTGAACTTTGGCGAGATCGTCGAAGGTCATGCTGGTGGTGAGACGGGTGAGGTACACCAAAAGGTTGGTGATGCAGGACAAGTTGTTGCCAGACCTCTTGACCTCGAGCAGGCACTGATCCACGGCCTCGGTCGTCTGTTGCATCTGGCGGTATGTCCCTTCTAAGAGCGTGTCCAAGTTGGTCAGGGCCGTCGGGGTCTTGTCCTTAAATCGACTCAACAGCCTCCGTTCGATCGACCGAAACTGTGCCGCTCGTTCAGCCAGGGTTTCCTTAAAATGGTTGGCTTTGCTTTTTTATTTAGTGAAACTGGATTTTTTCAAAATTACCTGCAGAGTGACGAGTTTCTTACGCTTGTGGAAATGAAGCTCAATCTCAGAAAAGTATTCGTGCAACGGCAAAGATGACGTGTAGGAGCACTCCAGGGCTGGCGATTTTTCTCCCGCGAATTTCCGGGTCAACCTGATCATATGTTGATAAGAGTTGAAAGTTTGAAATATTTCAGCCAAAAAGAACTATTCATTTACCTGCTTTCTAACGATTGTGTCACGAGCCAAAGTGAGGCCAGGTTGTCCGATTGCAATCTATAGCGTTGCGAGGTCTTCGACGACAAGACCGTGACATAGGGTCCACCGAAATATTGGAAGCCGGCGGCATTGGACATCGTGCTATCCAGGACAAACTCTGAAAATTAGACATGTCGTCACATGTTGTTGCCGAACTAGTTCTGGATTAAGTTATGGGGCTTACCTGGAAAGAGGTCGAGGAGGCTGACGGCCGGCTTGTTGGTGCTAATAGTGACCTTGTAGTCGGCCTCCTTGATGGGTGCGCACGGTTTCACGATCAACCTCAAGGGCAAATTGGTCACGTTGGTGACGACGGTAGGCATGCCTTGACCGCTCAAATACGCGGCCGTCACCGTGAACTCCATCGAGGATGGGATCACAGGGTAGTACAGGTAGCAACCGACCTCGGTTTTGTACACATCAGCTGTAAAAACCACTGCTATTTCACAGAAAAAAAAGTAGGCAAAGTGCAACCTACTGAGACTGTTTATCACAATGGACGATTTTGTCACGACCATGGGTTCGATGACATCGATGGCCACACGGACTTTGGTCAGAGGAGTCGAGGCAGACAAGGTCAGATTAATTCTCACCATAGGAATATCGTCTTCTTCTTCCGTAATCATGGTTTGGTGATAGCATTGTTCGATGGTCTTGGAGACATCGACATCTACTGTTAGCTCGTCTCTAACTTGAGTCACAGATGGTCCATCTGTGGAAAAGATTTTAATTCCTTATTCTGTCTTTATTCATTGTAGATTTACATATGCACATACCTGAAGATTGCGCAGCCTTGATGATGGTATTAAGCGAGGCCATCTCTATATCCGTGTCCTCGTAGTTGACTTGACGAGCGTCCGGCCTCGGTGCCGAGAAAAGGCTGGGATCCGTCCCCAAAACTCCCACGAAAAGGTCGCCGGTTTTTGACATCAGCACCAGTGCATTCGATATCACTTCATCTCCAGTTACCTACGTTGCGTTTGTTTATGAAACCAAATCCGGATATTAGAATCAAGAGAAGAGAGGAGCCTACGGAAATTAAAGTTCTGTCTCACCGAAAAATTTCCCTTTTTGACAATCAAAGGAGTGAACGGCAATTGAGCGGCCCATTTTAGAGTGGTCTTTTCGTAGACCATGAGCGTGTTCGTTTCCGTCGCGATCAGCGACATGATTTTCTCTTCAAAGGCAACTAAAACGGGAATAACTTGTGAAATTGGTTGTGTTTAAAAATAGATAAGATCTCTGCACTCACGCGAAGGATATGAGAGCATGGTCACAGAGGCAAAGTCAAGTTTCTTTGAAAATGCCAAAACTCCGGTATGGTGAAGAACGAATAATGTCCTTGTTCCCAAGACCACGATTTTGCAAGGTGCATCTTTGTTGGATTGATCTTTTCCTGCGATTAGAAAAAAACTACTAAAACTGAAATAGCGAAAAAAAATATTCAGCACAAACCTAAAACGTGAATCTCAGTAGCCATTTCTCCGAGTCCAAGAACCCAATCAGCAGTGATCTTCTTGCCGGAGATAATGTTGTCATCCTTCTTGTCCTTGGATGGATCGTCAGTTGCCACTGCCAACGTTTGATACCTAAAAATATTACTTGCATCAGTTTCATAAAGACAAAACTTACGAGGATTGTCTCACTTGTAACTTTCAAGTTGAAATGATGAGCTGACCGTGACGAAGCTGTCGGTTTTCGGAACGTAAGCTAGGGGTCCTGGTAAAAGGAAACCAGGAAGAAACCGACTGAACGCAAAACTCTCCTGCTCGAACAGGTTCACGCTCCCGTCGAGCGACTGGACGCACATGAAGTCCTTGGACTTGACGCCACCGAAAGGACCGACGCAGAGCGAGTAGGCCGACCTGGATAATTTGTGTTGGTAGACGAGATTCATCTTGTATGACTCCAACCCTTTGACTTCCTTCAAATTCGAGGCCTTTTCCAATGTGTACACCGAAAGCAGTCTCGGATGCAGGACAGCCACTTGCGGTCCTTTTGAAGCGCTGAAAATAGGACAGATCCATTATCCCGCTTGCAACATCAGTGTTACGTAGTTTGGTAGGCTTACTTTGAAAAGTTGCCGGCCTCGATTTGGAGGACGGGCATTTTGAGATCAGTTTCCACGATCAGGTTGGAGGCTGTGGACGTCTCTTCGGCGATGGCCTCGGTACTGTTCGGCACGACATGGTAAACTCTCAAATTGCCTATGATAGAAAGAAATGACATGTAATGTAACATCTTGACCTTTGAAGATAGAGTTGCTTTCTTACCTTCTAAGGAAGCGGTGACTATCAAATCTGCCGGTTTGCTGTTTGGAATCACATGGTTCGAGCGCAGAAACGTCATGCTGTGCGATGTGAAATTCTCTTCCTGATCATTGTTCAAGCTCACAGACCACAACTCTTTCGTTTTAAACAGCGACATTTTGATCTTGGTCCAGAAAAAATCGAAATTGTAAACACACGAAGTCGTGGACCTCGATTGCAAGTATAACGAATGTGAAAGCTTTAGCAGGTATGGAGTGCCGTGTTGGTTTTTGTTTCCCGCCGGCGATACATGGCACAAAAATAAGCCTGCGAGTTCGTGTAAGTCATCGTTTATTACTTTCAGTAGCAGGTAAATAGCTTTCTTTTTACTGTAGTGTCAATTGAGAGGGAGGGTACATTACATACAGTGTGCAATCGGACTGTATAGCGTAAAATACTTCACGTTAACTAGGGAACAATTGTATCGACATTTTCTTAGAAGACTTTACTTGACTATTCGGCCCATGCGTCGTAATGGACGAGCGGCGGCTGGACGAGGTCAAATTCGCTAAAATAGAGGCCGACCTCGTTGGCGTCGTGATACAAGTTGTACAGCTTTCCCAGGGGATGCGAGAACCAAAAGTCCTTCCAGCGTTGCGCGTTGGTCTCCAGGTCGGGATGGGTCGTGATCAATGTCCTCGGCAAGAAGAGCCCGACGGAGACACTGGCCATTGTCAACGTCAGGCAGATGATGACAATTCGTTGCAAAGTCTTGGATGCCATCTTTTTCTTTTCACAGCTTTTCAGTTTTCACTTCGGATAAGTTTTGACTTTTGTTTTGTTTTGACAAGACTGAATATACCCCAAGCCACAAGTCATCAAGTTCTGAGAGCTGCTGATCGCAGTTAAGAAAACAACAACAAAGTGAGTCCATTATGAAGTGTGTTGAAATGAAATATATATACAAACTCAGCAATGATGCTGTCTTGCGCATGTTCTTTGTTCCTATAGGTCTGCGCGTGTAACCATAATTCTCGATCCCCATATTTTCCCGTGAAACTTTGAAATCTTTTTATCGCGTGCTTTACTTTTTTTAAAAGACATTCTGGTTTCTTAAAAACTTGGACTTTTTCCTCCCCTCGATTCAATTATATAAAACTTTCATTAATCTTTGTTTATTTTAAACCAAGTAAGACTTACTGTAGAGGCCATATGGACACTTGAAGTTTAATGCCCAAAGAAAATGAAAACTTACAACATCATTAATGCTTTGGTCAACTGGTTCCTTTCAAAACCTTATCATTATAAATATTGCCACATGTATAATGCCAAAATCGTTATAAAAATACGGTGCTGGTGCGACATTATTTGCCTAATAAAGATGGAGTGCTAAAATTAATCAGATTTGCTTGCCAAAAAAACGGAAATCAAAGAGAGCAAAAATATGGAATTTAGCACTACTAGATTACGTTACGTTTGAAAACGAAAAATTCGTGAAATTGTTCAATTTTAAAATGCACGAATTTTAAGCAAATTACTTAGCCAGACAATACTTTTTAGGAGTTTCTCCCCTACTCTACTTAGAGTTAGAAATTTTGCATTGGTTGGTCATATTTTATTTGTGTGCGTCAGGAGTCAGCAGCAGTCGGCTATAATATTACGTTGAAGAGAATCATTTTGCCGTCAGCGGATTTCTTCAAATTTCAAGCATTTCATGAGCCACTCTGCGCGACGAAGGAAAACGTAGGCATTAAATAAGTGTTCTCGCTCACGCGTTCGCTCGCTCGCTTCCATCGAATCCCCGATCACTTTCGCTTTCGGGCAGCATTACAAAATCACACTTAGAAGTCCAGACACAAGCGATGAATGACATTTAACGAGAAAAAGAACGGTAATTAAGTCGTTAAGTACCACCGATGCGACGCATTAAATCGTAAATTTTCTGTGACATTACTTTTTTCTGAACTGGAAAAAAAACTCGTGAAAATGAACAGAGTTCCGCTCGAACCAGCGCACTTTAATTGCTTGGGAGGGGTAGGCTAGCCTTTATTGCCAGCCTGATATGGTCTGATTAGAGCTTGCTTTTGAACCCCTTTTTTAAACAGGATTCGCCCTCTTCTTTTGACCCAAGTCTGCCTGACTCTGGGGGAGGGTAGAGCCCCCACAAAAACTGACTCTAAATCTGTGCTAGCCTATGGTGAGTCCTGAGTGCGTAAAACTAAAGCGCTGTAAAGTAATCATAACAGCAGCAGCGGTAGTAGATTTCTTCGGACGGTTGAAGTTTCACAGAAGTTTTTGTTTTCTGCGAACAGCAAGCAGATGCTTCTGTGATCCCGACGCAATCAGACGGGATCGTCTTTTCACGAAAAAATATCAAAATCATAATATTTTGCAATATTTGTCCAGCATAACCAGCGTTTTCCCCATGGCCTTACTTAAAAGCATTAAGTGAATAAATTCTGCCATATTGCACGAGAGCACGTAATATTACCTAGCTACATAGATTTTTAGTCAAAAACCAGGGCTTAAATTAGCGAGGCAATGAAGCATGAAGAAACGAAAAGCGCCGCTTGGTGGCAAGAAATCAAAGGAATTCTGTCAAGTGTCTCGTTGAACAGATTGCGGAAAACATCCAAGAATAAACGCAGGTAAGGAAATATCTATATTTTTAATATTATTTCATGAGAAAACGTTTATTTTTTGCGGTTTCAAAGCTGCAGTTGTTGAATATTTTTTAACACATTTTAATGTTTTTAGAACTCAAACTTTCTACTTTGCATTTTTTCAAGATTGATTAGGAAATTTAGGCATTTACTACTCGTACAAGCCATATGGGTTGGGTAAAAAATAATGGTGGTAGTACATAGTTATAGTCTTTAAGAAATCTGCGATGCAAAAAAGGTTGTGTAATTTAATTTTACAATCAAACACCTGCCGCAGGACATTTCCTTCGTAAACTCGAGAAAAATATGCCTGAAAGATCCATTTTGATATTACTAATATTATATTTTTTTAAAATAACTGAAATAGCTAAGAGATGACCTTTTTTGTTGTATCTAATCCGAGTTTAATTCCAAATCCTGCATTTTGTTGCTTTTTTGAAAACATATAATGTCACAGTACAATTGATGGAAATTTTATTTCATTTGACATTGGAACCTTGCAGGATATTTTTCTCTCTGAATAAGCACTTTTAGATTTCTTTGATTTTTGTCAACTTTTTGCAGGGATTTCCCATCATAAATCAGATAAAAACACTTCCTGAATTACGCCTAATTACTTTAAGTACAT
>JAAUYL010007247.1_pt1 | contig 15425 bp, 15 predicted proteins | sample 7278011 | NCBI WGS metagenome assembly JAAUYL01 (sample SAMN14350225, study PRJNA611818) | marine sediment metagenome | isolation source: surface marine sediment (1.8m) | place: French Polynesia: Moorea | collected 2018-08
AATCCGAGCATTTTGAGATGATTTGCTTACATCAGCTCTCATCACCTTTCTAAAAGTTCTAAACTGATTTCTCTGACGTCACAAAAAGTGCTTTTTGCTTGATTCTCCCTTGAGGCGTGTCGGCTTGCCACAGGTGCTCAAAAATCACTCTTCTGACACAAATTGAAAGAGGGTGCTTGTCTGTTGTATGTAGTGTTTACAAACACCAAACCTAAGTACTTAAATAGTGTAGATATCACAGCACATAAAAAGCATTTGGAAAAATTATAAACATTTTCGTATTTTTCCTGTAAAAGCAACCTTTTTACGTTACCAAAAAATGAAAACTGATTGGGAAACCCCGCTCAAATTGGAAAAACTTCAAAGTCAACGTTGTGAGTTGTTGACCTCGAGCTTGAAAAGGTTTTTGCGAATTTCTTCAAAACTCTTTTAACCCCTGTACAAATTAGATAGCTGCACAACGTCACAGACCCGGGGAAGTCCAGTAAACGCGTGTTTCATACTTGTAGAAAGAGTTAGTTGCAAGCGTAACATATTTGACTCGTGAAAGTCTTAGAAAAACTCTAGTCTGCAAAGTGGGCAGGAAAGTGTCAAAACGAAATCTGTTTGTTGTATGACTCCGCCAACACGTAAATAAACTTTCGGATGAAAATTATGCCGTGGCCTTTCCAGCTCCACGTGTCTATGTATTTATCTATGTACACACAATTTTCACCTTTACGAGTGTAGTCTACCCATGTAGATATATTTAACGTGAGTAGGAAGCGCGTTAAAGGAAGCTCTAAAGTAGGGGGAGAAATAAGAGGAGCAGTTGCGAAGGTAACGGGCATCAGTAGTCAAGTCCACCGAAGTCTGAGAGGATTACACTGCTGACTCGGAAAGAGGGATTGAGAAAGAACACAAGACATACAGTGGAATCATTAATATCTACTAAATACAGACTTGGGTAGTAATTGTAATTGCAATTACAAATTACTGTAATTCAATTACTTTTCGGGTAATTTGTAATTGGAATTAATTACTTTTTTATGCCAAGTAATTGTAATTGTACTTAATTACTTTTTTTGGCTAAGTAATTGCTACTTTTCAATTACTTTTTCAATTACATTTCAATTACTTTTTTCTCTAATTTTGTAGCAGTTTTTTAACAATTTCAGCCATTTTTTGGCCAAAATCGGTACTATTTTCTGAATTTCTGAATTCTGATAGTAAATCCTATTTTTTGATAAACAAATAAAGCCTTGTTTGCAATTTTATTATTTAATTCCCCTTTCTCACTTAAAAATTGTAATTGAAAAGGAATTGAGAAGTAATTGAATTACTTTTTTGAAGTAATTGTAATTGAGCCCAATTACTTTTTCAGAAAAGTAATTTGTAATTGTAATTAATTACAATTTTGTCGAAGTAATTTGTAATTGTAATTAATTCCTTTTAAAAAGTAATTTACCCAAGTCTGACTAAATAGATAGGTAAGTTTCTACGTAAATATATAAAAATATAGGCCTATTTCAGAACAGATAACGTTGGTATAAGAGGAGGATGTTTTAGTTTCAGCAAAAAAGCTGAGGTTGGGTAGGTTAGGTCGAGAGCCTTCTTCATAAAAAGTTTCCTAAAAGTTTCCATTTAAAAAATTTAAAGAAAGAGGTCGGTACTCGGTAGGCAAATTGAACATTTTTTTCACTGTGTATCTGTGTACGTATTTTAAAAACTAAAATTATCGTTCGCATAGGTATACACACACCATGGTGCTTGAACAAGACAACAAAGGGCCAAGGTCCAATGGCAAACAAGGTCGGGGCAAGGGGGAGGCCGATATCACTTCAGTTGACAACGTGGCCTCCCTGAAGGAGAATGTGTCTAGGACGACACAGTTCCTCAAGGAGCTCAGGACTTTAAGCTCCACTTGCCAGGAGCATCCGACTAAAAACGACGACAGAGATGAGGAAATGACAAAGGAGAGACAGGTGAGGCCTTTAAAAATGCTGGGGAATAAAATATTTCATGCATAGCGAGACACATCAAACTGCCGTTCTGTATATCTACTTACCTTTGCATATTTTTTGTAGGCTTGCACCCCTATCACATATATTTTATTATTGCTTTTTAGCTCTTTATACGAAGAATTGTACAAGTGGGCACGGAAATCCAAGACGCGCGAGATAATTTAACGTCCATATGCAAGCAATACCTTCCGGTCCGCCAGTGGCGCCTTTTGTTCGACGACGATGGAGAAATTCGAGGCAACGATTTCGAGAGCTTCGGCCGTCTCACCGGTTTCGACCTCGATCCCAGCGTCCAGTTCTTTGGCATGGACTGGGACAGGATCTTCGGGAGGTGCTTCAACCTAAACCTGAACGTCCAGGTGCTCGAAAGAACGTTAGCCAATGGCGGTGGAAGCGAAGTCGAACTTGACCTGGTGCTCATAAGCAGAATGCTCAAGGACTTTGCTGCCGTCGAGGCCGATGTGACTAGCCATGCAGAGGCCGTGCTTCGCGGTCGCCTTTCTAAATCCCAACAGAAGCTGATCTTCAGGGAGCAAATGAAGTACGAACATCAAACCAGACACGACTTGTTGCCAAAAAGAAAAGTTACCATATCGAAGAGTCGCAGTTTTCGGGAGCCGAGGCCAGCAGCCGCTATACCGGAAGTTAAATCGAACATATCGTCTGGACCTAGCGGCAAGCCACTTCGGTATAAAAAGACCAAAACGACGAATCTTGATAGGTTGACGGCTTCTTTTTCGGCTCATTCCCTGAAATCGGCCACAAAGCCTGTCACATCGAATGAGGACGAGGATGTCATCGAGGTCGTGCAATGCTCTCAAGAACCGATCCAAACTACGGTCACTATGAAGACCTCTGCCAGCATGGAATCCACACCTGGGGCGGCAACCACAGCGACATCGTCAACAACAGCCACAACGTCCACATCGTCGTCGACCAGCTTCCTCCAGAATGTCTCTTTTCTGTTCAAGAATATTCGGTGATTCATGCTCAGATCGGTCGTCAGACCGATGCTCCTGCGACCACCAAGAAGTACGCGATATGGTGACAACACAGTAGTAAATCTCGTTCCAATATCTCCGGCGACAACGTCACGCTGTCAAATAAAAAGGCGATCTCAAGGTCGAGGTTGCAGCCTTTTCATGAAATCTTGCCATCACACCATGACCGTTCACCAACTTGCAGCGTCAATATCATCGTCTTGTTCGTCACCTGAGCACCTCCTTTTGCACTGCAACACTGACATCAATTGACCAGAAATGTAATATCAATGTAATGAGGCGTTTTCTTAAATAGTTAAAAATGCTGTTACTGAAGCTTGAGAATAAATATATTTGAATACCAATACAACCTAAATCGGTAGCAACTGGCATTATTATAATATATCCGGATAGATTGAGTGAATTTTGTAGCTCAATAGAACGCATCTTCTTTTTTTCGATTATTAAAAAAGCTTCATATAACGGACGGTAGGTTCTATTCCACTAATTCAACCAGCCATTAGGGCTTTGACTTCCTTTGTTGTCTCCAATGTAGACCCTACCTTTAACTTCAACAGAGCTGGTAAATAAGGGGCAAGCATTTTTTGCCAGATTGTAGCGTTTTGACGTCACTGACGTCAAAGGCTCATCGTGATACTAATATGCATAGGCATACCTATCTACAGTACCATGTAGATAACTACACCATAAACACCAAGTCTCGAAGACAAAGCCGAAAAACTACGGTAGTAATCGTAGCATTGTAAAGAGGGGAACAAAACTGGAAAACCAGCCCATGTGTAAAGAATACTTTAAAGAAAAGTCAAATCACTCGTTCTCAATTCATAATTTCTTCTTAAGTCAACAAAAAAATTGCACAATAAGCACGTGTAATGCCAGTCGTAGACACGTGACCAAAACGTACTATGCTTGTGCTTTTCTTGATGCGATCTTTTTGTCCCACCTTCGCTCTAAAAATAGATTGTAGTATTCGTTTTCGTCCAGTGTAAGCTAAATAGCTAAGTAGCTGGGCATTTGAGAATGCTGCCTTTTGTTTTCTACATGTAGCTTTTTACGATGAATGTCCACAACAGTAGTACCAATGCAAAGACCTGCCAATCGTATCTATCTATTCCCATAAAATGGTTGAGAGTTGAGACCACTTTAAAGTGAAGCGCCTCAATCTTGCAAATAGAAAATATAACTTTGAAAGGACCAACTATTCGAAAAGTGGTCGTTCAGTTAAGCAGACCAAACGTGTGTGTGCAATTGCAGAAAGAGGATATTTTGGAGGGAAATTGCCAAACATTGTCTATTTTCTTGTTCTGAAATCACGCGCGCCCCTGAGCCTCATAGATGTCCTGAGCAGATAATGCAATCCTACCACGATCTTCCACCCTCCCTACCCCCACCACCATATCACAGCTGCATAAATTCACGTTAAGTGCGAGCCTTCTGTCCAAGTGCGCAAGTGCTCGAGTTAAACAGAAAAAGACAGTGCAAAGCATGGCAAAGATGGATATGTAGTGTACTAATGTTCCACACACAGCCCTATAGGTATTAGCTTTAGCTCACGAGTCACGACACATACCACCTGTAATGCACGGTGGTGTACATACTAAACAGATGCCAGCTCTACGCTCCACCGTTCAATAAATCCTTGGAGGCAAGCGTTTGCGCATGCATTCGGTGGGGTAAATACTGAAAAATATCTACTAATCGTCAGATCGCCGTCAACATCGCATGATAGTGTGCAGTTACAGCTTCGACAATATAGTCATTAAAGTGTTATAAGTCTACATAGATACGTAGGACTCGTGTCGCTTGCTCAGTGATTGACCACTAATTCATCGTCCCTCTTCAATGGACAGAATGCAAATTGAAAAAATTAGAAATGAAGACTGCATCGGGAAGCAGAGACTGCACAAGTCTAGCTTACTGATGGCGTGGAGCTCGGAACCGTCACTAGGGATCATAGAGGAGACCACTGACCTCAAGTCCGCCGAGGCCTCAGCTTCTAACCCCAACTGGTTGTTGAAGGCAGCCACAGCAAAGATGGCGATGGAAGCTAGTCAGAAAAGGAAATCCATTTCCAACGATCTGGTTAAGGGGAAAATTGAGTCATTGCGGAAATCTCTCAACATGCTCCAAACAGAGACAAAGAACTGTTCATCAACGTAAGTGATTGCAGCTCGTCGTTTATGTAGTTTGTCTTTGTTTAAATAAATCTAAATACTTACAGTCACAACACGGAAGAAGACCATGTCAAGTTCAAGATGACACTCGATTCCATATGCATGGACGTCAGCAGCTTGTACGATATCATCTCATCCCTCAACGAGTCGGACAACCATCAACAAAAGGAAGAAGAACTCGACCAGGAGGATCAAGAGCTGCCTATCCAAAATCCCGGGGTCAGTGCCTTGGGTCTGAAGAGAAGGCTGTCGAATGCCGTTACCTTCGGCCAGGACATTAGTGTGGCCTTTTTTGGACTGGATTGGGCCAACACTTTTTCGGTCCTGGACAGCATAGAGGCCAAAGTTCAACAAATGCAGAGCGACGACGCCAACCTCGTGAGCTCCCTCATTTCCTTGATTATGCCCACTCAGATCATGGCGGATCTGGCGAAATTGGAAGCGGACATAACCGCTCACGGGGAGGCTGTCTTGCGAGGACGAACAAGCCTAAAACACAAAGAGCACATCAGGTACAGTAACATTGACTTCCTGTTATACGTATCTCTAGACCATTCCTTGTGGTCAGTTTAAAGAGAGCCATGCTGCATTAATGTTAATGACAGTCTTAATTACTTAGATAATGCATACAATCTAGTCTATTACGGGATAGGAAGCGTTAATGAAAACCTGTCGTGTCAATTAACAGCTAATGCCTTTCGATTCACCAGGCCACCGAAGTGAGGACATGTTCCTGCTAATTAAGTGTCAGACTGCCAAAGTCTATGTCCATGTCGTGGTCTAGCCAAAAGTCAGAAAAAAGTTTTTTATTGCGCTTATCATAAGATATTATTTTACATTTTAGGTCAGAGCAGAGAAGAATGAGTCTTCAGACAGTCAATTTGGGAGTGATGGACCGTCGTTTTAGCTCCGGCGCCATCTTTGAAACCAGCCACCACGGCAAAGGCCTCTTTGCAAATCTCATGAGCCTCGTGAGAAAGAGGTGTCACAATCGACCGAAATCATCTGCTCCGGGAACCGCCTCAGAGTTGGAGCAATTGAGGCATTTTAGAGGGCGACCAAGGAGGGCTGAGCCCTGAATATCCTGAACCTATCAATCTATGTAGACCTCTGTTCTATCAGTATTCTAAAGAAATCCCTAATAAAACAACCTGAAATGTTCGACTAAGTTTCACAGTTTACATCCTTTGCTTGAGCACTGAAATTTGAAAACTGCAAAGAGAAAGAAGAGCAAGAGAATTTCTATACGTTTTCCATAACCTGCCGTAGTTATTTTTAGCAGAAAAGAGAGCGAGTGGAGAGAAGAGATAAGGGAGAGTGGAGGGAGGCCCTTTCCAGCTCCCACGGCTCCAGCTGCTATTCTTAAATACTTGTGTATCGGCTCAAAAAGGACTCCTCCACTCTACAATGCCAACGTGACGTCACAGATAAGACTTGTGACGTCACGGAAAGTCTGGCAACCTTGAGTTTTGGGTTCGCCGAAAAAGCAAAGAAACCACCAAAAAACATTCAACAAAGACCAAAAACGAGTGCTGACAATATTGAAAAGAAGATCCTTGGGGTCAGTTGCAGGCAGAGTCTTGGCAATATATTTTCTTACAAAATATAGCCCCGTAAAATATCCTCCGTCGAAACAACCAAAAATACATTTTAGAGAATATAGCACTAATGCTTCTTTTCACGATAGAGCAGAGCATTTTTGATATGGATTGTTTGAATTGACCAAAATATTGTTTTTTTTATTTTTGTTTTGTCAATATCTCTATAGAGTATATACGCGGAAATGTTAGGCTCGTAAAATAGGTTGCGCGATTTCGAAAAATACTTGCGTCAGAGAGCAGAGGATAAAATTCAAATATCCAAAACTTTTTTTAAAAATCTACACTTTTTTCTTTATTTCGACTGTTATAAGAATATTTAGGAAGACGGTGGTAAATAAAAATGAAAATACTGTGATTTTGTGTCTGCTCGAATTTGATACTGCGTATTTTTTTGGTGATTGCATTGTAAGTAGTGGCTCAAAGAATGGCTATGTCTTCTTTCTTATTCTGTCTGTGCAGACATTTCTGTTCAATTTTTTGACAGTTCATATGTCAAATAGGAAACTGCAGCCTGTAAAATAGCGAATTTTATAAGATGTTTGTAGTTGCAGGTGAAGGTTTTTCTACTTTTTATAAAGAACCTTCAACGTTAAAACGGAAAAAAGGGGAAAAAATAAAACTCATGCATCTAGAACGTTGCGATCATTATCCGTGTTTCTATTTTTAAAAGAAATTTGGCAAAGCGATAAAGTTTCATTGGCTGGCTGCTTTTGGTGGATATTTTGGCATGCCTCCTTTGAAGTCGAGGAAAATGCAACAACAAGCTTTTAGACGCATCTAAAGATTTGCTTGGAGGCTTTCGTTGTTGTTGTTACATGTAACGTGCAGCTTCTTAAACTTCTTTGACGAGCGTGTAGATCAGAGTGGTGCGACCTCCGGGGGCTTCAGCAGTGACGGGGTCCCCCATTGGTTCGAACCCGAGCTCTCGTCCCATCTCCCTCATAACCTACGGAATCAATCAACGTCAATGAATGCAAGAATGCAGGCATCGCACAATATGAGAAACCTTGCCAAATGAAGTCATATTAATTTGAAAGTAGCCATATGCACGCTCCATACCTTGAACACCGAGCTGTTGATTTCGTAACCCTCGTCTTCCTTGTTGTGGTCGGTCATCTTGAAACCCTTGCTAATTAGCGCCTGCACCTCGTCTTTGTCAAGACCGAAAACCGTGCATCTCGGACAAATATACTCGCCTTCATCTGAAAATTATGCAAGATAAATGTGTGGCATTATATAAAATGCCATTTTTAAACAGCCTTAAACAGGCTTCCTGTCATCATTTTCTTCTTTTGACACGTACCTTCCCGCTTGAAGTCCGCGAATAGCCCAATGGTGTGTTTCCCAGGCATCTTTTGTTTGTGACACTTCTTTTTTAGAGGATTAAAGCCAACTTTAAAGTAGAGGTTTTTTTATCCTCCTGCGATTAATTCCCGTTTCGACCCAAACATTTGAAGGACACGTGATATTAAAAGGATTTGATGGCAGCAAATGAAATTTCTTAAAATGCGGTTTTGACCAATCATATTTTTCCAACTTTTTCAAATGTTTGGGTCGAAACGGGAATTAATCACAGGAGGATAAAAAACCTTTACTTTAAAACAAAAAGGATTTGTTTGTTTCTTTGGAATTCACCATACAGGTAGAAGCGGGAACGCAGCTGTTACCAACAGCCTGTTGTTGCTTGCTGCTACATATTTAGCTTGGAGAGTCGGTGTTGCTAGGCTGGAGCACCTCTACATACAATTCCAGCTCCTTCCCCCTCTTCGAGCACATGAATGATACATATTCATATTGGGCAGACTCATAACATGACTCACACAAGTCGAAGTTTTTGGTGTTTTTTTAATGTCCTATTCGCAGATATTTCGTACCTCTACGTCGGAGGGCCCTTTTTTAAGTATTTTAGTCAAGAGAGTGTGGGTGCTTTTTAAATACCTAAGTAGTTTTAAAATACGTAATATTAATTCCGTTTCGCGGTCGCGCACTTAATGCATTAATATTAAGTGTTTGCACATTATTTTTTTTAAAAAGTAAATATTATTGACAAAAAGGAAGGCTTTTCAAGGTGAGGTCCTTTCTCAATTGTTGTCTATTTTTACTCAATCAAAGACTGGTTTAAGTGCTATTATGGGTTATCCAAGCTTAAAAGGGATGTTTTTGTTTCCAAAAAGTTTCTCATTGAGCACGTACGTTTAAAAGAACGACATCAGTGAAGGATATGGATATTTTTATAATTATTTATTTTTTTCTTTAATTGCCTTTCCATTTTCTCGTGACGCAACAACTCCAATTATTTTGGGCTTTATTGCACATGGCCGCTGAGATGCATGCATGAGCTTTAGCGGCTTGTCGCGAACACGACTGCATACACGGTCAACAATTGCGCGAGAATTATTCCAGCCTTGGGCGTGACAATCGTGGCGGATGAGCGGCCCTGCCTCGATTTTCCGGCTTTGATTGGCTCCGTGCGCTGCATCATCCAGTTGTAAGCACTAAAAATAAACCATATTGTGAATGAACGTGCTCTCGCGAGCTAGACTCTCGCTCAATTTGATAACTGCACCCACCTGGTTTTGCCTTGCCAATTCAGCTCAGATCCGATCTTCTCGCGAATTTTTCTGTTGTAGTTGTTAAGCCAATCGATCTGGGCGTCGGAGAGGAGGCTATAGTCGATGAGTTTGGGTTCGAAGGGCATGAGGCAGACGGGTTCGAAGCCGAGGAAATTTCCGTAGTCTTTGCCGCTATATGGCAGCTTGTCCTTTTTGACAGTTCGCAAAACGGTCTCCAGTCGGACACCCCCGACCCCGGGCTCGTAGTAGCCGGGTTCGTCGCTGAAGAAATATCCCTCGCGCATCGGGTGTTCCTGGCTAGCGTAGACTCTGACCTGTAATGCATGGACTTTGAAACATGTCATCCTATGTAGATTTGTCATTCATACCTGAATAGGAGACTCGTGTATGAAACCGTACGCTCCTATTCCATGACCTGTTCCATGACGATAGTTGAGGCCGACCTTGTAGAGGTTCCAGCGAGCCAGGATGTCCAGCCTCGTGTCTGGGGTACCGTCGAGAAAAGTGGCTCGTGCGAGGTCAATCGAACCCATCAGCACCCGCGTATAAACCTCGCGCTCAAAGTCAGTCGGGGTTCCGTAATGGAAAGTTCTCGTCACATCAGTTGTCCCGTCCAAATACTGTCCGCCTGAAATTAAAAGAAGTTTCATTAAAGAAAGTCAATCAGTATCATGGAAAGAGACAAGACAATAGTAGAAAGGTTTTCCGCGCAACCCTAATTTGCCAAAAATAACTAGTTATACAGTATACTTATTACGCAGTATTTTCTTTCCAGACAATTGATTGGAGACATTGTTTGAAGGGATCTTTAGCTGAAAGGAGACGAATTTGTATCATTCGTACTTGACAGATTAGATTCAATCAAGGACACGTCGACTAAAATGAGATGATTGGCCAATAAAATATGAAAATATGAAGATTGCGTCATGGCTTCAAAGCTAATGATAATTGCATTTCCGAAGAAAGACTTCGCGGAGTTCGTTAGTTAAATTGAGTTGTCTTCAATACAGATTTGACAATAGCAGATTTTATCAACAAAAAAGGCATTCAGACACCCAAAACGTATTCTTTTCTTGTTCAGTGCCTTTGCCTGGGTTTCTTTTGACTTCCCCAGTGATGCTCTTTTGCCTCTAGATCAGACCTAAGAAACCGACAATTTCCAAACACGAGATGATATGTTTGGCACATTTACTGTATATAAAACCCATAAATAAATGCATGTAAAAAGAACTGATTTCTTCGTCTTTTATGTGATGCGATGTCTCGTCTACATCCTGCAACTTGACATGTGCATGCATTGTTTTCCTGTAATTACAGCTTTTGTACTCTTACTAAAAAACAAAGAGCATGCATGCTTTGCTTTTTCGGATACAGTACGCCCTAAGTTGTTCTCCATATTTGTTTCTTTGTGAAAAGCGCTTTGGGAAATATCGTTTTATTGCAAAAGAGCTGGAGCTGACTGGTGGGCATAGGCCCAGGCATTAACACAATATAGCCTGCTCTCTGAACAGTACAAGCTTTTCGCTGTACTTCCAGATTACGTTTACTTCAATTTATCCATCTAGAAAATCCCACCTTGTGTCGTCATGTAGACGTTGCGTATTAATGTAATCTTATGATTAACTTACCAGAATCAAGAAGAAACAGCGCATCGTATCCGATTTTGGTATTGGTGACCTCATTAGGTTTGTAGTGAATGACCGCTCCATTGGCACCATAGGCGGAGATGCTCGGGAACGAGAGGCCTTTGTTGAGATTTTGCGCCCGGCGGAGAGCCTTCAGCTTTTTGGCGACTTTGAGCTCGTCCCAGTGCTCTTTTCTCTCCATGCCCTTTTCCAAGATGTCCGCCATCTCGATAAGTGCGACAGAGTCACGAATGTGAGCATTAAGCATGCCTTGAACTTCCACCTGTCACAGAAAAAGGGACTCGTGTACATGCGTATCAAATGAACAGAAATAATATGGACGTGGTAGTTGGATTACCAGGATTAGATATGATTACGTAACATATTATGGAACATCAATTGAGCTTGACATGCAACCTGACAACACTCTAAATATTTCTTACATATGATTGGAATGCTCCATATTGAAGCTGATTTGGAAATATTTTTTTCTAGATATGTCGAGAAATTTAGAGGAAATTCTTTTCAACAAAGCACTTTTTGTACCTAGCTTATCGTGTCTCTCACTTTTAAAATGGACCTGTGTCACGTCACCTTTGAACCTTCCCTTTCTGAGAATTGTCTTTGTTGTGCTTTCTTTTTTACAAATTTCGATATCGGAGATGTCTTTCCATTGGATTTTCCGCCTATGGTTTCACAATGCACCCACCTGCATTTGCGACCTTTGCGATGAATCTTTCAAGATTAATGCAGGTACTCTCGTCCCTTTTATCTCTACCTACATAAAGATATCGTAAATGTGGCTAGCAGTGTCCATTCTGAGGCCTTCTTTTCTCCTTTTCGTGCCTAAAAGTGCATCGCCTAGCCTACAACGTGACATAGACGTCAAAGGGAACAGACCTCGGAACAAATCTAAGGTGCGAAAATTATGTGGTCAGTACTCGCTGCTCACGCAGTACTTTGGAGAGTACCGAAAATCCTGTGAAATTTAAGGAGTCGACTAGACCAAATCCTGCAAAACAAGCAACCAAGATCAAAGGTTCTATGCGCGTTTTTATTTAAAATGTAAAAATCTTCTACTACATTTTTTATATTCTCTTTGTGCTAGCTGTATGAGTGCATGCTGCATTTTTTCATAAGAACTTATATAATCCACGGATCAACGTTTTCTCCTATATTTCAATATTTTCCTTTTGCCCGGTTTTTGTTACTTTTTAACGAAGCTCTATCTGTATCTCATTATGCTCTACATGGATAAATTACATACTTTCACGTTCAAAGATGCACCAATATTTTTGCCGATCCTCTACTTAGACACCAACACGATAGATATCTAGATATTTGGTGTTTTTGAGAGCCACTCAGCCTCAAAGTTGATGGCGAAAACAAGATTAAAGCCCACAGGATGACTGGATTGTCTAGTCACGTCCGACAAGAGGAAAAGGCTCGGATATTTTTATTTTTACGAAGAGAAATCAGATAAGCCTTGGATAAACAGTTGCTTACTCCATTTGTCCAAACCGTGGACCGTGGACTATTGCTAAATTGTTTTAAAAAAGGAGGAAAACTAAGGATTGATTCATACCTCGTTCTTTTGTGCTTTCATCAGCATGATTGGAGACAGCTCGATGCGACGCTTGCTCTCTGGAATCAGGCGGTAGATGGCGTAGCTTGCGCCTCCGGAGTAGGCCCAGTTTCGGCCCAAGAGAACCGAATTCCAATCGTCAGAAAGACCCTCGAGCTCAGCGAAAATGGCGTCGTAGTCTCGAATTTCCACACAGTTACTGCCACCGGTACAGTCCTGGAAATACCAGCGCGCATGTTTCTTGTCTTGCTCGATAGAGGGCGCTGAATACGTTGCTTACCTCACTTTTCAGATGCTGCTTAACAGTCACCGTTTGCTTCTCGGGTGGCAAATAGAGGATCAATTTGTTGGCATCCAAGACAGCGTAGGCTCTAAAGACAGGCGTGTAGGGGATGTCGTTTCCTCGAAGGTTGAGAAGCCAAGCGACCTCGTCCAAAGCAGTGACCACCATAGCATCAATTTCCATGTCGGACATTTTTTCCCTGACTTTTTCGACTTTATCTTGCCAGGTCACACCTTTAATGTTTAAAAAAAGTGATCCATTAGTCTGGCTTTTGGCGGTAATCGTCCATAAATCTTGGTGTTTGGTGCAAAAATTCCAAATGGATTTTCCAGGGGTAAATGGCCTTTAATTTATGGACCCAATGTACTTAATTCTAATTAAATATTTGTCAACAATAAGGGCAATCGAGTAAATTCGATTGTTACGCACCCGCATATTTGAGATCATGTATTTCCAGCTCTGTTGTTGATCGTGGAGGTTGATCCTCCCACACTGTGTCGATGGGATTCTTTTCTAAAGGCACGAGGTTGAAGCCCTTGTCTGACCTTGACAAGTCCTTGATCCATTGCTCCCAAATAGGCGCGCCTGTCAACGATGGGTCGGCTCCGATTCGGGCCCCGCTTTTTCTGCAAACGGATAGTTGGAAAGTACTCGTAAATGACTTTTTTAGTGTTACGCAATAGACGACATATCTTCTACACTTCTAGATTTTTATTCGCGGAAAAGGAAAAGAAATGACTTTGAGGTGTCACTTACAGCTCTTGGAAAAGCCATTCGGACCACGCAAGGTCGTCGTCCTCTTCGCCCTTCATAAACAGCCAATTGCAGTCGAGTTGATCTTCCGCTTGGAGGAAATATCTGCGAACATAACTTTCTAGTGACTTGACATGCATAGGTATGTCGATATGTGTACCTTCCGTCAGCCCACATTGCAGCCTTCTCCAAGGTGATGGCCGCGAAGCCTGATGAGCCGGAAAATCCGCCGATCCATTGACGTCTTTTGTCGGCCTTGGCGACGTACTCCGACTGGTGGGAGTCGCCGCTTGGAACGAGGAATGCATCCAATCGCAGTGTCCTCATTTCTTCACGAAGGGCCTTTAGTCGCTCGGTCGTGTCCACTCTGTGAAAACAAATGAATGAATGAACGTTAAGCTGATTGAGCATTGCAATAGCATATAGGTTACCTGGTCTTTGGCTGCTCATCTCCGGACTGGCAAGCCTTCCTATCTTCGATCGTCGACCTTCTGACCCTTTCGTGACCATCGCGAATGGTCGACTTTAAGAAGCGTCCATTCTCACCAAAGTTGTCGCCGCATGCCGTCAAGCTTTTCACACAAAGTGAGGCAATAATGCCGACAACCAGAAGGAGGTGGGCAGTGTGATTGCGTATAGTGCGACGCATGTCACCGTTGCACTTGACCCCTTGAGTAAATTCTAAATATTTAGTTTAATTTAAACGTAACGTCGTCTAATTCTCACAGGTTATACGTCCGAAGTGACGATCGCGAGAGCTCACAAAAATCTCGAAGTGGACCTGTTTCTCATATAAATACAGTTCAAAACTATAATGGTACATTTTTATCATACCTTTTTGGGCCCTCGTCTTCCAACTGGCCGGCAGCGACGACATCGACATCAGTGTTGTGGCAATTAGAGTACTACATGTTCCCAATGATGTACACGCCCTCGCTGCCGCATCTAACGTGGATAACCTTACCGAGCATCATCACTATTCGTTACATATTACCTTGTTCAACGTGCGTATCGCCACTTGAACATATACCTTTGTCTTGCGTCGTTTTTGCGTAAAGCATACTTTTAAAGGCAAAATGTCATACCTGACTTATTCCAGATATCACTCCTTACTCAACGTACGGTTATAACACTTTTTATCGGCGAAGTCGATTTTAATATTTTCAACATGGAAGGAGTTAAATCTGCAGATTTTAGGCAAAGATCTTCCGGTTGTCGTCAATAATGAGGTCGTTGAACTGGAATATTCCTTTCATTTAGGATTTTCCGTGATTTTTAAGAAACGTTGATGGAAAATTCCACAAATATCTTTGTGCAACGAAATAAAAAAATCAAAATACTCAATCGATATCACTAAGTTTTTATTTTTATTTTTTATGCTTATTGATTAACATTGCATCAACTAAGTGAGAAAACGGACTTTAAAGCTGCATCTCTAAGTTGCATCATACATATTTATGTGGGTAACAAGAGAAGATCCAATTAAATGTCGTTCGGCTTTTTCTCGTTAATTGACGTCGCCTATTGGTAAAAGTTGTTTTCCCTGATATCCATTAACAGGCAATGATAGTATACTTATGGGAGACGTTATGCAAGATGAAAGTTTACCAAATACTTAGATATCTTTTCTTCTCGCTCTTAGCTATTGTTGGGAGCACACTGGAACATCTTTTACTTTGTTTCTTACGCGTGATCACACTCGCAGAGGCCCAAGATAAATATTGGATGTTATTGCTTACGTGGCTTAATTTCCGAGATCTCGCTCGTGTAATAGAATGTTGACATTGGCATGCGCTTCCCCAGACGCAGCAGTAAACACAGTATGAA
>JAAUYL010001549.1_pt1 | contig 15420 bp, 14 predicted proteins | sample 7278011 | NCBI WGS metagenome assembly JAAUYL01 (sample SAMN14350225, study PRJNA611818) | marine sediment metagenome | isolation source: surface marine sediment (1.8m) | place: French Polynesia: Moorea | collected 2018-08
ACAGTTTAAAATTCATCTTGACGACTTGCCTGCACTGCAAATCCCTATAAAAAGTCTCGTAAACCTAAACGTCTAGCAAACTTCAGGAGGACACTAATCTTCCAGGCTTTTTCCTTTAAGACCGAAATGGCCTTTGAGAAGTTGTACTCAGATGACAGATTGGAAGTCTTGTTTACATTTCGCCGTCATGTTTGATTTGCAACCACGACCAGTTAATCCAGAACAGTAAGTGAGAGATAAGTAGATCAGAAGGAGAGGAGGCTTTAAAGGTCACAACCAGGACAATGGCTGCAAACCAACTATTGTATCTAAGATTCAATATTCGATCCTTGATTATGGACCGTCATTGGATTTCGTCCAGGAAAACAAGATCTCTCCAGACAATTCAATTCCAACAGGTCTACAAATTATAATGAAGCTGCCTGGTACAAACGATTAGTAAATAAGTTTAAATGCCTCAGATTGCACGCCATCCCCTGCTTTATTATGACTTCAACGTTATGATTTGTGCGGTCATTACGACCAGCCAATTAAATATTAATTTGTAATTAACAGTAATTACAGCATTCATTATTTCGTTGCATGTTTTATGTGTCACTTAGATATTATATAATTTAGTGTAGCATGTGTTATCTTCGAGGGCTCACCAGTTTGAAGAAAGGATATAGTGGCTTTATTCATTTGATTAGTGATTTGTCTTACATTACAGCTGATAATGCTTTTTCTTTTCCCCTGTTAACATTGTTAATTTTTCACACTTTTATGATATGGCCATTAATTGAAAAAGAAGAAACTGCCAGGCAGTGAGATGAACTTATCGCCAGATTCATGCTGACAATGTCAATATTTCACCGAATTTCCTTATTTAACTTTTGTGTTAAAACAATTTTTCAAATATTGAATACAAAATCATCTCGTTTTCCAACATTAAAAATGGATACAAAAAGTGTGTTACCATAAAAATCCAACTAAAAAGTTGTGGGCTAGCTAGCTGAAGGAAAACTTTTTCGATAAAAAATGTAAATCAATTTTAATTTTAAGTTGGCCTGGTCCAAAAGGAGTTGGAGCGGGTGGGTCGTTTCAAAAAATGCTGAATCGTCCATTTTTCCTTGTCGCTTCGAACTGGACGAGCCATGAAATCTTGCAATGTGCGGTACCTGTTCCCATTGTTGTTAGGGCCAGTTCGTTTCATTGGTCGCAGCAAGAAGCTTCCTGAAGAGTAAAAGTTAAGTACATGTATCAAAATATGGTCGCAGTACATAATTTCCGAGTGGGAGGATACAACTCACATAATTCATCCAATAACAATAGGCATTACTTTTGTAGTTAATTCACGCCTACCTACCGACTGTCATTTTTCATTTGGTTATGATCCATTTCTCACTCACCTTTTGCTCGGCTCTCTGCATCTTTGGCCGCTCTCGTCGGTCTTGTCAAAAAATTGGATTTGGTCCGCCTGATAGAATTAACGTCATTAAAGTTCGCAGGTAAAAAAATCGGAGACAGCTGACTCACCGATCCATGTAGCTGCGGTTGCTTCCGGTTCCGGTCGCCGGGCTCTCCTGCCTCTTGTGCATCATTGATTGCCTGGATAAAGGCAAGTAAGAAATGCGGTGATTTGTTATGGTACCGGAAGTTACCTGAGGCCATTGTACAAGTCGAGGATATCCTCTCGGCCCAAGAGGTCGGGATCGAATGATGGAATAACAGCCTCGACGACGTCCTCGCCCAGTTCTTGGCTATCGCGTCCAAACCTCAGAAACCTCGGACTGCTCTCCTCTTCCGACAGGTCAATGTCATTGTAAGTATCTGCCAAAAAAAGTTATTAATCGACAAACATGAAATTACGTATTTTTATGATGGTATTTCTTACGATAAGATCTGGCTTCGGTCAGAAGAGTGAAGCTGGACAAAACAAAAATCAAAACGGTTCCTCCAATCAACTTCATATTGCAACAGAAAAATTCGAGGCCGCACGGAGTTCTGACCTCGTTGGCAGCCTCGCCGAGATTGAGGACGACCTCGAGATTTGCTTGCCTTTTAAGGATCGAAGTTATCAAATCAAAACAACTTGTCGCTTCATAAGATATCTTCATTCAGAAGTGGACCAACCGGTCAAAAAAATGGGGGAGTACAAGCTTAGTAACTATAACATTTCAACCCCCCAAAAGTCTCCTTGATCAAATCTAGCATGGCGATTTTCTTAAGTAAGTGGCAGATGAATGTATGATACCGAGCAGGCTTTTTACCTGAAAGTTTTATGATATTTCCCAAATGGTTTCACCCCCAAGATTAAGTGGTTCTCCTAAACTTGCTTGCACAAACACTCCTCCTACAGCGGATATAACCGATCAAACCGACAATCTTACAAGTTTCCTTATACGTAACATGCAATGACTACATTCATGTGTACTTTACTTACGCAAATATGACGATCGATTCAAAAGTTCTAACATACAAAAAAGCGGCGAGAAAAACCTGTGAAATAGTCGTGTCCGAGTGCCTTTTTCCCACTTTGCTGAAAAAATGATGATGAAAAAGCTTTTAACAAGCTACAAAATTGCACATTCCTTACGCAACTTAACGCTAACTTTCGGTAAAGCCTCTTAAAATACATGTGTTCATTAAGTAGTCTTCAGGGAGGCAGAACTTTGTAAATATATTAAGATGAGTTTTTGTAAGAAAGTGTCATTGCCAAAGTTAAAATTTGCATCTTTTTTGCTCGAAATCCTGGTCTTCTTAGGGAGAAAGATGCCAACCAAGTATTGTATTAGCATGGTAATCTCACCCCTAAAGCTTTCTCGAGGTACACCCACCGGAGTCACAACCACACCAAAATATGGTCGCTCCGGGTGCACATTTTGCGCCCAGAAAATAGCCAAAAGTCATGCAAATAAGCCAATTTCTCGTGCATAACATGAATAAATTGCACATTAAGGCACTTAATACAGTGAAATATCTACATTACACTAAACAAGACGGCGTCATCAATTCCCCCCCGAAAACAACAATAACAACGAGAACCTACACCTTACAAGGAAAGATTGCTTTCAAATGTTAATCGTGGCAATTTTCAAACGCGGAGGCTGCGAGGCCGTTGTTGTTTTTTTACTTAGCGAGCTAGCGGGCTTATGGGAAACATTTGGTGTAATGCTTTCAAAAACATTAACCTCAAAAAGAATCCCACAATACTTAAGTTCAAGGTTAAATGCAGTTGTAGGCATTTCCTTTACTGTTCATTTTCACGGGCCCAAATTACTCTGATCACGGAAAAGTCCCATATATATATATATATATATATATATACAGTACAGTCTTAGCTCGCATATGAAGGCAATGAAAGACAGCTGTTTCTGTATGTTATAATGTTATAGCAGTGTGTGTGTACCTATAAATAACGGCACGTGGTTATGTTAAGAGGAATGTAAACAGATAGGCGTGGTGGACATTAATACGTTTTGAAAAGTGAGACCAACGTTCCGTCATAATTTACATATTATTTGGTGAGGCCTAACTGTATAAAATTAATTTTCGGGAGATATTTGACAAGCTCAAAAACTTGTGAAAACAGCGGAAAAATACTGCAGTCCCTGGGGGCAAAGTTTTTTCATTTCAGCCAGCTGAAATTGAAGACACACAAAACGTAAATAATAGGTACGTTTGTGTACACTGCTCGCGGGTAAAAGATGGTAACACATGATATACCTCAAACTTGTTTTTTGACCTCGGAGGCTGCAGAAATACTTGTGCTTTGCAACATGGCTGTAGTCCTTAATGTTTAGAGGCTGCTTTATTGTTTCTTCGACCACGTGGGCGGCTAGCGGGTCATAGGCAATATTTACTTCTCCTTTTGGACAGTAGGAAAAAACACCCTCAGAATAGAAAACAACTAGCGGTTAGCGCACAAAAAAGTTAATGGTAACGGAATACCTATAATGCGTTGCTACGTTATTTTTCAGCCACAACACCACAAAACAAGACTGAAATAAGTAGTTACATCATCAGCATCCTGATGTTTGTTAGTGTTACATCATTCATATGGAACAGAGTCTCTTTTGACTTGGAAAGTTCTGAAAGTTAAATAAGAACGACCGGCTAGATATCATTCAGTTTTTGCCAAGGGGATGCTTGCTGCCTTCGGTAACATCGTTCAGTTTAAGGACCACCTTCTTCAAAGTTTCAACTCTCAAAGCTAGATAAATATGTATGCTAACTTTACCAGATATAAGAGGGTGTGAGTAGATAGAAGTCCAAAGTCAAAGCCTAAAAAGAGTACCGTCGTTGCTACGCTCGAAGCAGCGCGGTTGCAAGCTGCATCACGTTCACGTAACCGCCTTCTCCTCATCGCTTTGCCGTTGCTAGAGAATTTCGAGGCCGTCGAGGTCGCTCGCGTGAGGCTGCGAGGCCGCGAGGCCGGCAGCAGTCGAGCAGTTGACCTCGTTGGAGACCAACCTGTTTTGGCAAGATAAAAGCTCGCAGGAGGGAAAAAAGCATTAGCGAGCATTTACTTACTTGACTCGCAAGTTATTTTAGAGGAGAGTCTTCTTGAATTATAAACAAGCTCTGACGACCTCGCGCGGCCTCGCACTACCAGACCTCAAAACTGTAATCTAATTACCATAGGACGGTTCGACTGTGAAAGCATTCCTACACATACAGATACATAGATATTTACTTATGTTTTGAAGAGACGACGACCACGACCAAAAAGCAGCTGTTTCTTATCCACCTCTTCCTTCCTGCACTTTCAAGCAAGTAAGTAAGTACCTAAGTATTTATTCATTCATAGTGTCTAAATAAGGAGATAAAAATGCATGGAAAACGCCGAGAAAATGCGACAATTTTATGCCCTTTTCCGAGAAAGCTCCGTGAAATTGAAAACGACAGCTTCTGGCGAAGACGAGAGGGGAGGAAATATTAGATTAAGGTCAAAAATGCAAGGAAACTTGATATTTTTGGAATTACTGGAAGAATGTAAATTCTTATCAGGGACTAGTAAAAGTACTATAGGCTTTTGAATAACACCAACTTAAAAGCGGAAGCCTCAATTTCATTTTGAAAATCCTTACAAATTCTTAAAAGCTTTCGCTCGCATCTTATATATACTGTAATGTTTGCCATTTAAGCCAGTGAAGGACCAAAAAGCTTTTTAAACCCGCAAATCCACAAATAAAGTACGCCTGCAAAAAATACACCCACTCCCGAGCTTTTAACTAAGTCTTACTTTCTCAGTGCGTGCATACTGCATAGCTCAAACTTTTCCTGAAACTCAATATTTTTGAAGCGTCAAAATATTTGTCACGATGTTGTCTCTTTAGCTTTCTCCGTACATAATTTACCTTCATAGATTTCAACATTCATCGCTCAAAAGTGTCGTGTCAGGCGTCAGCTAAAATAAGAGAGAGAAAGAAAGCTAACGGATAACGATTTATTTTTTAGCGGCCTCGCAAAATGAACAACGTCACCGGATGCACGGAGGCCGAGGTCGCCAGCGCCCAGGCGGACTTTGAGTTCTACACGGTACTGGCATGGTGGCTCGAGTGCGTCGCCGAACTGGGGATAGGATTAACCGGTTTTCTCGGAAACTGTCTCGCCATCCCGCTGTTGTTATCGAAAAACTTGGCCTCCACCTTCAACCGATTGCTCGTCTGCCTGGCCTGCTTCGACAACCTCTTCATTTTGAGCTGCGTCCTCGAGGCCATTAGAAGGTGAGGCTGGATTCTGGAATATGGGAATGAAAGCGAGAATGGGCGAGCAGCCTCGCTCGCAAATGGTTCGTTCTGAGGTCCATAATTCCAACAATCTCGGGGGAGATTTTCTGGCTTGTTCTCTCTTGGGTAATAAAAGTAGCAAATTAGGTTCGAATCTAAATAGGTTCACTGGGAGTTTTTTGGCAATTTCTGGGGCCTCGCGAAGAATGCCAAAATTACAGGAAAAGGGGGCAAAAATGGGTAAAGAGCAGACTCGTGCGTGATATTGCGAACGAAGCGAGCCTTAAAGAGGTCAATTTAAGAAAGCAGCTAGTGGAGGCATTGTCAAGCTGAAAATTAAAGCATCATAGAGCAGCAAAAACGTTGGCCTTTTCAAATAAAGGCCTACTCTACTCAACCATCAAAGAAACGACTTAATTATAGCAAATCTCCACCATTTCTTCTTTTCGACGCTAGATGGCGTAGCGTCACAAAACAAACAACAATGCCCTTTAAGCGCCATCTATGGTGGAAAAGCACAAATAGAAACTTGTCCTTAGGTAAAGTTAATACCTAGCTAGCTAGCTTTAAGCTAGGCACGATGACGACGATGTAATGAAGCATTGTTATCAGAAACTGGATACTCTATTTGGGTCAAGATCGAGCACTTACCAAAAACGTAGAGGCAAATGCATTTATTTACTTAGCTTACTCACTTACTTTCTCTAAATAATTTCTCCCACCACAACTAACAGCCAGGGAAATAATTGCGACCTTTCACAATACCAAATATTGTCCATTATTGGATGTACTTTGAGTGACTTATTGCTTATTGAAAAATGTCATTAGCTGACACTAGAAGACAAAGAATCGATTGAAACAATTCCAACAAAGTATGATAAATGGAATTGTGCCCTCCCTCCCTGTGATGAAAAATGGTCATTTTTCTGTCAAAACTAATTGTTTCTCTAAAAAGTAAGTTATGTTTACTTTTTTCAGATACATCGGGACGACAAATTTCCATCAGTTGGCTTTTTTGTACTTTTTCTATCAGCTCCAAAGCATCTCCCTGCTATGCTCAATTTATACTACAGTTGTTTTGGCTATAGAGCGATATCTCGCTGTCACCAGGTAAGACGTTTATTTAACTTTTAATTTCAAATTAATACACAAAGTATTTTAGAAAAAAATTGAAAGAGTTAAAAAAAGCAAGCGTCTATTTTTTGCAATTTTCCCGGAGAAAATGAAGACAAATGGCTTTCTAAAACTGGCCCCTTGGGAAATGTAAACAAAACGCGGAGATTTTGATGGATTAACCAGCTGTTTCTAACTCGGTTGTTTTTAGACCTGTCGAGTACCACATGGCGGCAGCCGTGGCCAACCTCAACAATCCATGGAAGAGGGTGTGGGCCTATATGGGGCCTACAGTTTTATTCAGCGTCATCGTGAACATACCCAAGTTCCTGGAGTTGGAGGAAGACTATCGGTAACCTCCCCCAATGAATTTATGATTACTTTAGAATTGATTTAATTAATACTTAATTGCAGTTACGAGGTGTCAGAAACCGGCGTCAATGAAACCTACATCGAATTCAAAACGACAGATTTGCGAATGAACAAAAACTACTCGTTTTATTACGTCCACCTGTTTCGATTGACCATAACTGGAATCCTTCCCTTCTGTGCACTGACATACCTTAACTACGGGATTTACAGGTACGTAAATAAATAGTTAATTATTTCAAAATGCGGGCGGGACACAAAAATGCAAATTGACAGAAACGTCAATTACTCTACCTGCATAAATAATTAAAAGACGCACTACGGTTAATGCCTTTTCCCCTCTAGTTTGTAACGATGAGCAAACACGAGAAAAAAAACTCATCTAATTCACACAAAAAAGGAAGATTTTGCTAAGAATGGGGATTTTCCATTAACGCAATTAGCTTAATTTAGTTTGCAACACCCACTGTAACAAGATATTCCATGAAAATTGAGTTCTTTTCTTATATATTTTTGATTGCTTTTGTACTCAAAAATTGCCGCCAAATTGTACACGTAAATAAGTAAATAGAACCAGTAGTAAATCAAATTAAAATGTGCTCCCACAAACAATGTGATCCAATTACCAATTTGCTATCTCAAAAAAAATTGACGTAATTTTTCCATTTGATGAAAGCAAAGACGTCGATTTAGAAAGGAAATTAAATCAATTATATTTTGCCAGGGCTATCAAGAAGTTGCATAATAATCCTGTGGGCGGCGCGGGGGCCAACCCCGAGACTGTGAGCATCAGCAACAACAACAACCACAACGTCAACAACCGCGGCAGCTCGGTCGACAGCGAGGACAAGAGGTGCGCCATAGTCCTCTTTGTGGTGGTGATCATGTTTCTCGTTTGCAACGTGCCAAGAATCGTCTTGAACTGCTACGAATTTTTCACGATAGACGCCTTTAAGGTATGCGATTGCGATTCCCCCTAGGGAATTTTGTGTAACACAAAAGAAAACTGTCTCAGATGTCAATTTCGAGTAGCTCGGATTAAAATCTGATTCCCATGCATGACATTTTATTCCTGAATATTTTTGGTCACCAATCAAAAAAAGCAGCCGTTTTCAAGTGGTTCAAAATATTTAGAATGACAATAGAGAGCTAACAATAGTGAAAGCTCCTTTAAACTTTTGTAGGTTTTCCTTCTCTTTGATGAAAATAAGAGAATCTCAAGCTTAGTTTCGGAGTAAAACTTACGTTAGAGAGGCTGTTTTTCCTAAGCAAATACTCTTGATAAGATAAACGAAGATGAAGAACAGAAAACTCTCTGGTTTAAGAACCCTTGTTCCATTTACAAAAAAGTTTATTCTTACGTAACAATAAAAAAGAGCCCCGCTTTTCTTTTGTCAATTTGTTTTTAAACGCGCATCATTCATTTTTTGCAGGAAAACTCAGACAATCAGGGCGGAGGCTGCTTCAATCTGCCCTTGTGGGTTCTTGTTTTGACCTCGATCTCTTTGGTTTTGATGACAACAAACTCATCGGTTAATTTCTTCATCTATTGCCTGGTCAATCCAAGCTTCAGGGACGAGCTGAAAAGCCAATGGTCTCCAGCATGGCAATGCTTGTTGAATTTCAAATCCAAGATCAATTTTAAATCGTCCACTCCAAATCCCCGAGAGGCCAGGACAACCTCGACGACAATTGAGCTTGGCACAACAGAGGTAAATAAGAAATACGGTTTTTTCCAAGAAATAAAACAACATTAATCACCAACGCTGGAAATGACCATGCCAAAACAAGAAATGAAAATGACAACTTTATTGCCGAAGTTGCAGTGATGTAGCAAGAACTTTATGATCGAGAAAAATTGCTTGTGGGAAATCTATTCTTTTTACAACTTTTGGTCAAAAATAGCACAAAGTTCTTAATTTTAAGATTAATTCCTATTATTACTAATTTAGCATACACAAATCTCTCAGAGTGTGCCTGTTTAAGGTAGTCTATGATTTCTTCACCAGTTTGATCCATAAAATCGCATTTGCTCGACGTAGATAAATAGTTTCACGAGTTTTTTGTACTTACCTTAGTATGAGTAGATTAGTTTAATATTTTGTTAATGTTTTTCATACCTTGAAGATTATCCTAAGATTTTTTAACATGCCTAGGAGGACTTTTTTTCTGGACAGAGTACAATATTATCTTACAAAGTAACTTAATCTCAATTTTTCGAATGGTTGCTCTCTTTACGGAAACCAAAAAGAATATTGGTTTTCACGAGAAATATCATCTTGCAGGATATTAAAAAAGCTCATTCTTTTTGGAGTTTGTAGCGTTTTTATCCAAGCAAATATTTGCTCAAAATATATTTCTCTCTTATCAAGTAGATAGTTATGCCTCTACCTTTTTAATTTATATATTAATTAAATGCATTAATTTTTATTTCAGAGAGAACGAGAACTGGTTCCAATCAACTCAGCCAAACATTAAACGAATATTACTCTGAATTTTTACTTGACAATAATAGCTCAAGATTTCCAATGTGTCCATTGTGATTTTTATCGAATATCCAAAATCATTTTTATTTGTTGACCAAAATTCTAAATGATGATAAATCCCAAATAAAATCCTGACTGAACAAAGACTACCCCTAGCGGCGAAAATTGTCATTAAAGGCTAGTATGTAGTTAGCACTTTCTTTTTAACCCAGTTAATGTAATAATAACGCTAAATTAATGTCATATATTGCTATAGGATTGACCTAATTCCACTACAATCCCGCAGGCAGGCCTACAATAAAATATTTAGTAGTAGACTTTGTATGTCATACAGAACAAATTCGTCTGGCGAGAGCGCTATTGAAAATTGCACAATTGGTTGTGTCTTGAAATGCAGTTTAATAGTCAAATTCTAATATTTTCTCCACAACTTTTGTATTTAAGTTTTCGTTAAAAAAAGGCGGAAAATTATCTTTTATATTCTATACCAAAATTAGTGATTTCGGACGAGATATTTAGGTTAGGTTAGGTTAGGTTAGGGGTTAAAAGTTGATAGGAAATTATTGTACTTATTGCTACGCGCGTTTTTTGGTTGCTTCAGAAAAAAGACCCTAGCGTACCGAGGTTAACCTACGCTTGAGGGTGTGGAAAAACCCCTAAAACTTCGCAAAATTTCCGGGTTTTTTTAAAAAAAATATTATGAACAACACTGAAATATCTGAAATAGTGTATAGCCTGTTAAAAAATGGAATTTTATTTTATCCGGAATTTTATAATGCCTAGCAAGTGCGCGTACGGCCGTCGGGACATTTCCTACACTCGACCAGGCATCGAAAATTTTCGTGCGCCGCATCAGCTGATATTTAGCGTACCACCTAGTAGAATGCACACCTTGGCTTTGGCCGGGAAGAAATTCCAAACCCCTGGTTAGATGATAGTATAGGTGAAATTTTTTCACCACTATTGTATTTGTATTTAGTGCCTATTGAGACTCTTGAGAGGTGGTTTTGGAGTGAAGTGAAAATTATTTGTTTACCTTTCTGTGCCTCTTGAAAAATCAACAAGTTTTGGTTCCCAGGTAAGAATAAGATTAGAGTTACAAATACTAAATAAATATTGACCCTGTCAACATATTATCTAGAATACTTCGATAGTTAGTTTTTGCATGCCACTAACAGATATGAAAAACCTTAAAACAAAGGTGTTTTTCAAATCTTTTACCCAAGCGAACATACTTCTCATTGCATGTAGAAATATTTTAGAAAAAACCACACTTGCAAAAAACAATATTGCAATGTTTTATTTTATCTGAAAAAAATGAAGTTTTTTTTCAAGCAGCAACCGAGTTTTTTTACGACCGTGAAGGCCACCTTAAATTGGGTCCAATCAAGGTAGCGATACTCTGCTCGGTGCAATTGTGTTTTCAGCTGATAATTTTCAGAACGAGGAAGGCCTATTTTGCCCCCTTGCTTGTTTTGTGTGTTATTTTTCGGGAAGTCTTTCAAGCCTGATAATCAAGAGCTGTGAAAAGTCAAGGGAGTTGCCCCGAGCAGCTTTACATGATGCCAATTAACTTTATTTCCTACCTCAACTCTTTTACCCCGGAAGTCATCGTATCTATTTCTGGTCTAGACGCGACTTCTGCTAGCTGTAAATATTTATTGGTTGGTGGTCCGTGCAGCAGAGTTGCAAACATGATGTCACTCTGCATGGTACAACTCCCTTAAGTCTGGATTAAACTCACAGTAGTCCCAACCTTGAACTGCGAGCTCAACTTAAGGCACACAGAGAAAGTTTACGTTTTTGTGTGTAGCAGATAGATAAAAAACGAGTTTTTTGGACACGAAGAAAGGGAATTCCGACGCTAAGCTGACGGTTTTCGACCGCCATTTGACCTGCGTAATTTGAAATGTGACCTGCATGCTATTTGATTTCTCAATCTAAAATCAGAATCAACGGTTCGGTCTCCATATGAGAAAATCGGGAATCCCTTTGTCATCGCGTTGTGTCTGCAAAGTTCCCTGTGGGATTTTCGAAAAACTTGAAAATTGACACCAAGGTGGCTGGCTAATATCCTTACCAATTATGACTCATTTCTTTTGAGCCTCTCACTAATGGGGTTTGCTTTGACCTTAAACGTCAGTAGACATGCGAGTGAAGCGAAAAGAACTTCAATTAAGCAAAGAATAAAAGATTATTTTGTATCACCAAGGTCTCTTACGCTTTTTGTTGTTCCTGAGCACCCCCCAAAAACAGGCCTAAAGATACAAACCAATTTAACAAATTTTTATGGAACATATTTTATCTGCGAAAATGCAATATATCAATATCTACGTTGAGTTGGTTTTTGGAAACCAGTTTTTCCTTAGCAAGGTGATCAACTGCATTTGTTTTTCAAAATGTTAATACCTCTTTTTAAGTCGTGAAACTCGTGAAAATGAATTTTATGCCCTTTCATGAACGCTTTTTTAAAGGTGTTACTTACTTAGCAGACTGAAAAATGAGGCCAGCGCCTGAATTATTTATGAATTGATTGTACATTGTGACCCACTTTTCAAATAGGCAAAAATAGTAAATACCTACTTGGGTTATATGTCTATGTAGATAAATTTTCTTTGTTTGTCACAGCGCGCGGGCATTAAAATGCAAAATCAGCATTCAGAATATGTTACCTAAAAATGGGAAAAATGCAGGGCATTTTCAATTTCTCTGGAAAAATCCAATTAGACCATATAAAAAGGAGGGGGAATATTTTTTGGTTGCTACTCTGAGGTTGGGTGCAGCGTTACACACGTTGTACGCATTTGTTATGCATTGCTGCCCCTAGCAAAGGCCGGATTAAAGGCTTTAAAGGCTAGGCAGAAAGACCGAATGAGTCAAGAAGAGAAGGGTCAGGTGCGCGATAAGAGTATTAAGGTTATGTCAACCTGCTGAATAATTAACTCGGTAATCATGTAATTAATTACATGTGTAGGGATGCATGCGACATCGGCTGCATATTTATCGAAAATCCATATTTAACCAAAGCCAAATTCGGTTTGTGGGGAGACAATTTTTTTAACTTCACTAAAAATTTATCTTACTCTTTAAAAGCTTTTCTTTGCGTTTTCAACTTTTTAAAGGCAGATTGCATACACAAAAACAGTCAATGCAATTTTGCAGAGAAAAGCGTATCGTTTCATTTTTTTAGCTCGTGATCTGTCAGTAATGTTGTAGGACTATTTACGATAGGTTAATACTTTTTCGTCAAATAATTATCTATTAGAACAATTTGCAGTCCATTTCTTAAGAAAACATAGTACACAAAAAAACTTTCTGACAACCAAAAATTCCTTCAAGGCCACGAGCCAAAATTTTTAAGGAAAACCTGAAAGAATCTCCTCAATTATTTTGCGCATCCATGGGCGAAGTAAATATTTTGCAAAAATATTTGTCTGCATTCTTAATTTTTTGTAGAGAACAAGACTGAAATGTACCAAAAAGTCCTGAAAAAGAGCACTGATTTTTAGGAATTTTTTTCAGCTCCCAACTTGAAAGTTTTTAAATCGTTTCCACCTGAGTTACTTTGCTTTTCACCGCCATCCAATTCAGAAGTAAGCTTGTCAAAAATTCTTAATACTTTGCTGCCAAAATGGGCCCTGGTCATGTAAAACATAAGAAGCCTATTATTGCTGGTTCTGAAAATTCTAAACACGTTTTTATGATTCTTGGTTTGGTTTTCACGAAAAAATTCTCAATTTCTGAAAAGAGCAAGTAGTTTCTATTTTCACGTAGTTTTTCCATTTTCTGGTTCTTTTTATGTCTTGAAAGTCTTTAACCCCACAATCTGTAGGTCAACAGTATTTCTTTTTTTCAAAAATCTTTTCTTACTACTTTCTTGTTGCAATCTCTTCGTTTTTTGTCTTCGTAAATACATAAACATAATGTGAGGTAGGTGTTCAAAGTACACTTAAAGTTATTAGGCTTGATAAGATCTGCTCGCTCCCTTCGAAAGATGTAGCAGTGCTTAGATAGATGGCGGTAGTATCGGAAATTGCTACCAATGGCAAAATATTGCTTTAACCTCCAGCACCCCTTAAATTATATCCTCACCTTTACGGAAGTAAAAGAGTGACAAAACCTACTTTGTACCCTAAGATAACAAACAACAATAGCACGTTTTTCCTGGGAAATGCAATTTATTTCTAAAGAACAATAAGAGACCAGCCATTCATATGATGTTATTTTTAATTGTAAAAGTCAATAGCGCAGAAATGACAGACAGTGATTCTGCGGAATGCTACGCATGGTGTCAAATTACAAGTGTAAAGCAAGCGGACAATTTTACAAACCAACGACGCTTTATTGAATGTGCCAAAGTGAAACTTTTTCATCTATGGCCTTTTTACAGAAACGCGTACAGGGACAACCGCGCCAGGATGTCCTCGCACGAGATGAAGTCGTCCTACGACAACGAGGGCTACGTCGGGGACGGCAGGCCCGACCCCAACGCCAACGTGATGAAAAAGGGGATGGAGGCGTCGCGTCCATCCTCGGGGCGGTTCGACAACCTTACCGGCTCCGAGGCCAAGAGGGTTAGGTTCGGCATCATCAAGAACGTCGTCGTGATCTCGATCGCGTTCATGCTCCTCTTCACCGCATTTCAATCCATGGCTGCCTTGCAATCATCTCTTAACAAGGTAGGACATATTTGGTATTATTATCAGTTCTTCCATGTTGGTAATGGTTTGTTTCTTCGTTTCTGTTTTTCAGGTTGCCGGCCTCGGAACCTACTCGCTGTCGGTGATCTATGGGGCCCTCGTCGTGTCATGCATGTTCGTGCCGTCCATCATGATCAAGAAGTTGACCGTCAAGTGGACCATGGTCGTCTCGATCTTCTGCTACTCGACCTACATTGCCGCCCAATTCTACCCCGAGTTCTACACCCTCATCCCGGGAGCTATCATCCTTGGAATGGGCGCGGCTCCTATGTGGAGCGCCAAGTGCACCTACCTTTCCCAGGTATGAAACTACAGATGAATCTTTCCTAATGCACCTACATGTCATTTTTTCCAACTACTCGTATATAGCAATTAAAAAGCAATCAAAATCAGATCTGGTGTGAAGAGGGAGAGAAGAAAGTTGTTTCTGTCGTTAATGATTTTTATTTATTTCTGTTATACCCAATATGTACTTATTGCGAGTGCTTATCTTCGGAATGTCTCTGCAACTGTCACGACCAAAGATTGTGGATTTTTTCTCCTCTTTTTCTGGGGACAAAAAGCAGTCTTGTGTTCTTCTTACGAGTACATATGAAGTTGCTATGTCAGATGTAAGGTTTACTTTGTGAGCAAGCCTCCTGGCGAAGGCCTAGAAGGCTTATATACTTCTCTTGTCTTGCACAAATATTTTGATATCTTGAGGGTACTGGATCACAGAATAGAGAAGGCAAGGGTTTTATCATGCAGACCAACTGCTTATACAAACACATTTATTAGGTCTCAACAAGGGAGGGAGGGGAATATGTTAGGCCCAAAAAATTGGGCCTTCTTGTTGTCAAATAAATCTTTTGCAAAGAAAGATGGATGATCACATATATACACAAATTATAAATAGCTCGTAGCTCGTAGCTCGTAGCTATGGATGCTATTTCTTGACATACCCGTGCCTTGTCATAGAAATTGGTTAATGTCATCACACATGTCCTACCTACCAATACCATTCATTCCTTGAGGTGGCAGAAGTTATTAGAGGATGTATGG
>JAAUYL010097180.1_pt1 | contig 15419 bp, 20 predicted proteins | sample 7278011 | NCBI WGS metagenome assembly JAAUYL01 (sample SAMN14350225, study PRJNA611818) | marine sediment metagenome | isolation source: surface marine sediment (1.8m) | place: French Polynesia: Moorea | collected 2018-08
CTCAACTTCGTGGTCAACTTCATCCACTGCTTCGATCTCAGCAGCCTGGACAACTGCTTCCGGTTCCGGTCTAGCTTGTGGCAAGTCTACTTCCGGTTCCTTGCTCTTGCCATCCTCCTCCTCCTCATCTTCGTCGTCCTCCTCCTCACTTGAACTTTCACCAAGTGGAATGACGACTGGATTAATGTCCAACGTGTCCGATTCGGAGACTCCATCCATCTAGAAGAATTTATGAATATATGCTTGCAGCTTGTGTGTTTAAAATATCCAAGGCATGTGCTTGATACGTCCTTGATTACACCAAGTTTTTGAAATTGAATTAATCAATTAAATGCACTCACCTTCATATACTTGTCCTCTATCTGCTTGACATGGTTGATGCACTTTTGCCAATCGTCCTTGGTGATCTGGTTGAACATGTCAATTGTGATGGCCTCAACGTCTCGCAAGCGGTATGTTACATTTTTCTCGGCCACTCTCCGTTTTGCCATGGCCCAGATTAGTTCGATAACATTGAGCTACAATAGTTGTTAAATACTTTTATGCTTTATCTCTACACAATTTGTAGCTATTCATTATCTGAAATAAGAATGTAAGTGAGAAGTCATAGTCATAGCCGCAGAATAATTAATGATAAATCAATTAAATATTGACTTGTCAAAAAATGCAGATAATATTTACTTCACAGTGATACGGCGGAAGTCGCAGTATCGTCGCATTTCTTTCCCGGAGGATCTGATCCATCCGGAAATGGGGGTTGCTCTCCAAGACCTTTTTCACTCTTTGGCGAAGCTCGACCACCTTCCCAGAGGTATCCTGACCTTTTTCCGCCAACCATTTAACCAAATCGGCCTTCTTGGACCTCGAGTTGGGTACACCGTCCAACTGGAAAAATATGGGAAAATGTGTAAACATTTTTAATGTGTCTCTTAACTGCCGGCTCGCGGATTTTCCTCCTCAGGCCTGTCACATAAACATTTCCAATTTTTGATTGCTAATAACACTCACCCTCAGGTTGTGGTAACTGGCATTGTCCATTACAACAACCGAGTTGAGGGGGATTTTTGGAGCAATCTCTTCTAGCCATTTTTGGTAGACCTGCCCGTTGACGTCACCATGGTAATCAGCTAAGTTATGAATAGTTTTGTTATAGGGGGTAAATGAAAATCAATCAAAAAAAGTAGTTAGTTCATACGAAAGTGGTCCGATTTTCTGCCGGAAGGCCAGATCTTGCGGGCTTTGCCGTCATCCAGAGCCCCCTCGTCCCCACCAATGTCAAGGACGATTAATCTCTCCCCTGATGGACAAGCAAATCCTATATAAGATAATCAAGCATGGATGATCCACAAATAAAAACCTTTTCCATTTGGAAGTTGAAGCCCAGTGGACAACCCCTTCTTGTGTGCATCACGTGCCGATTCGATGCTCTTGTCACACCAGAACTTTGCCTATAAAATTGACAATGATAGTAACTACCTAACATTTAATCCATTGACAAGCTGGATCATAATTACCATACAGTGTCCGGAATTGACATAGGTCTCGTCAGTCCAGAAAATTGGCCGTCCCTCCCGTCGATAATGACGGATCTTTTTCAAATAATGACGGCGCCAGCAACGAATGGAGTTTTTCTCCAGGAGCATGCAGTTCCGGATGTCTTGATGACGAGAGAATCTGTAACATTATAGTTTTAAGTTCATTTTACTGGTGTTTGTGTTGGAACATAAATATGTGAAATTATGCTTCATTAAAGTATTCAACAACAGAAGCTCTTCAAACTGGGACTGCAAAAAATGTGAAATTGCAACAGAAAAACTCGTGAAATTGCAACAGAAAAACTCGTGAAATTGCAACAGAAAAACTCGTGAAATTGCAACAGAAAAACTCGTGAAATTGCCAAATAGAAGATTGTAAAATTGCTATGGCACAGAAAAAAGTTGTGAAATTGGCGCAGCAAAAAACTCGTGAAATTGGCACAGGAAAAAATTCCTTGGTAAATGGCAACCAAAAAAACCTGTGAAATTGACTTAGAAAAAACTTATGAAAATGCTACAGTAAAAATCGTGAAATTAGACTAATCAAACAGAAAAGGATCTCCTGAAATGGCAAAAAAATTCAAGAAATTCAAGTGTCTTACTTGAACCGCATTTGGCACAGCAGATTGTAGAAGGTCTTGTCACACATTTTTGGGATTTCACCCACGAGCTCCTTCTCCACCCTGGCCTTGATTGACCTCAAGCAGGGGACACCAGGGTTTTCGAGAGGCTGGCCATTTTGGTCAACCGATCCACTTTTAAACTCACGAATTTGGCGAAAGAATCCATGGATCTGACAAAATGATTGCGTAAATGTAAGTAGATGCCATACAATCATTTTAAAGATTAATATAATCACATACAGAGTTCCGGATTGCCTTCCTTTTGAACTCGCCCAGCTTGTCGTACATGTTCAATTTCATTCGGCACTGGCGTGGACTTGATTTCAACGCTCCTGAAAATGAATGTTGAAATGCAACAATGGCATAGTCTGGATTTTGGTTACCTTTCTTTTCCAATTCAATAAAGAACAGGCGGATCCTTTTGACAGGAATCCCGAGCATTTTGGACACATGCTGGACTGCCTTGACATGGTGGACACCAGCCTCAGCCTCGACCTGGCGGACAGCTTTGACAGCAGCCTCCTTCTCCTCTTTGCTATAGGATCGTCGGCGTTGACCTGGATTTCCTACAGTGCTTTCATTTAAATCCAGTGGATCCTTTTCCACCAGACCGGATTTCTCCTCCTTCTTCTCCTTCAGCTCAGCCATCTTAGCAGCACGTCGGCACTCTGGATGACGACCAAGATGGAGCTTCAAGCCTCGCTTGGATTTGAATTTGGCCTCGCAACAAATACACTGATGTACGAACCCCAGCATCTCCTTTTGAGCTTGCGCACGAGGGCCTCGGTCGCTGTCAGCCATTCTGATCTAAAATAAGAATATTCCACAAAGTACCATGCTCTTGTCATATATCAATTATTAGACTTAAAATATGAAAAATCTTCCCTGATCTTGTTTGGGAGTCTCGCGTAATTTGCATTTTGGATGATACTTCTGATGACGACTGGAGCTGAAATATTACAATTTATATTATTATTATTATAATATATATATTTAATATATTATAAAGTTCTTTAAGGAATAGTGGCAAAAAGCAGCAGCAAATTTATTTTAGATTGAACAAATGTTCTTTGCAATCATGGTTAATGTAACGAAAAATGGTGTCTCCTTTTTCATGTTGGTCAGCAATCCAGGATTAGATATTTTTCTTACCGTTTTGAGTTGAATAGTTATGAACAGAAACTGATGGAACTGATGGAGCTGATAAAGGAAACTTTTTGCGAGGGCCAACTTTGTGATGCAGAGCAAATAATTAACAAATCAGGGGGTCAGGTCGGCAACACTTTCTTTCACTGGCTCTGTTTGATCTCACATCCTTTCACATTTAATGCACTTTTTGCAGCGGAGATTACCTTGGAGACGGAGAAGTTTTTGACGAAATATTGGGAGAAACACTTGAAACACAATGACAGTTGAAAAAAAGGTTTTTGTTGCTCGAGTAAATGTCAATTTTGATTAAAAGTGGTAGACATAGAATGGATTTGTAAGTATGTAGTCCAGTGATAAGGTGGATAAAAAGCAATATTTTTACCATCTAGAATTTTGGTATGTTCACTCATGATACAATAATTGACAAAGTCAGTGCAATCAATGATTACACTTGGCATAGCCTCAAAGATTGGCATGCGCTGCATTGAAATCAAGCAGTTTGATCCTGCGTCATAACAACTCCGGACGGACGTCAAACGAATCCGGAGAAAATACAAAGGTTGCGTGTTTTAATTTTCGAAACCCAGTTCCGACTGAAGAGTTGTCATATTGCGTAACAAAAGCATCGCCACTCTCGTAAAAATATATTTTCGCACCTGGCGAAAAAAGCTAACCGCAAATTGAGGCGCAAATGACCGTTAAAGCAGAAATTGAAGGTTTTTCACAGTTTTTTCACCGGGAAACGCCAGCGCAACTCTCGGTCAAAAATGTTCTTTTACGAGGGTTGCGATTTTGCGCACAGAAAGTAACCAATCAGAGCCCGAATTTGGTGAGCTCCGACATGGATCTAAGTCCAAAGTTATATTACAAGGACAATAGAGAAGAAAAGGTCCCTTCACGATTCGGAGATTAAGTCCGAGAAGGAAAAGTTTGACCAGCAACTGATCGAGCAGAACAAAAAAGAAGCCGAGATCGCTGAGCGTGCGAGGCAGGAAGAAAAGCGCATTCTCGCTAAGGAGCAAGCAGAGGACAGGAAGCGGCAGGCTGAATTTGAGAAGCAACTTGCAAATGAGGAGAGGCAGACGCATAAAATGGCAAATGACGCCTATTCTCAGAGTGTGTCCAAAAGTCGAGAACAGAGAGACGAGGAGAGGAAAGAGCGCAAATGGGCGGGATTGCGTCAAAAGTATTCTGACCGTGAGCTGGAGGCAAGGAGGCTTGAGCGCAACGACGAGCACCAGGCCAACTACGACAGACTTATTCGTAACTATGAGCAAACGAAGCGGCGCCAGGAAGAGCGACGCAACCAGGAGAGGGCGAAGCGGTGGTCCAAGCTGGAACAAGACCGGAAAGCCAGAGCTGACAGCCTTGCCCGTCAACAAGAAACAAAACGGAAAAACCTTCTCAAGTTACAGCAGGACATTTCCAACATCGAGGACAAGAGGCGACAACTCAAAGAAGTAGTTGAGGACATCGACACAGAAATTGAGAAGAAGTTCCAGTCCGAGCTTGAAGAGATCGATCTCATGTTCCGCCTTCGGACCATCGACGCCGAGACGCAGGCTCAAAAGAAGATCATCATGAAATTGAAGAAGGGTATTTATCACATCAACAATATTATTCAGAAGTGGAAAGTGCTTCAAGATTTCTTTCGCCGGCTCAGCGATGAGACAAAGGATACTAATGATGGCATTGATGGCATAGGTCTTAAAAAGGTGGCTGACCAGGCAAAGAGAGGCCCTCTGTCAATTAATGCCCAGAACCGTATGAAAGACAAGGCCTGGAGCTACATTGAAGCCAGCTCCCTTTTGGAATGCATTGCATCCACTTTCTCCAGGATGTCTTCCGAGTACTTCATGCCGCTTGCTGACAAATTCGGGTCCTTGTTGAACTTAAGCGATCAACAAAAGGCAGAGCAAGACTTGGAGACTTTTAAGAAAGATGCCCTAGCCAAGGAAGAAAGTATCAAGAATTTAGCGGATCAAATGAAGAGGGAGCGTGGTCAATTGCTTGAAGCCAGGAGGCTGGATTTTGACGAGGCCCTCCGCCAGGGATCAAATCGAAGTATCGACGACAACCAAGCAATCAACCAATGTGCTACTGCTCTTTCTGCAATCTACTGGGTAAATGCTGAAGAGGAAGACTATAGGCCATTGGAGTTGGAGCGACGAGGATATCTGGAGTACCAACAATAGTATTTATTGCAGGGAAGGCGGGCTATATTATTTTGAGAGGACCCTTTCTTGCCGTCCTGTCCTACGCTGCAATAAAATAGCATATTATTATTACCAGATAAAGTAGTGCAAGTTTAATGCACTCGTGCAAAAATACATTTGTCGCCCTCAGGCTGGACGCCTTTGGGTGTCCAATAAAGTACTTTGCATTTGTGCAATAAAACTTTATTTGCACGCCTTTACCCGGCATAAAATACTAAAATTATAACGCATGGAATGATAATAGCTTACCCAACGTAGCAAATAAGAGTTCTCCCATTCGCCATGGTCCATGGTAGAATCCATTTGAGGGGTGATTCTCCCATGGTCGCGGAGAAAATGATTTTCCCACGTCCCGCGATGGATAATGCCATGAACCAATTTTTTCGAGGTTGCGTTACAGTTTTTCAGCCATACAATTTTGTGTAATGCGATGGATTCCTCCATGGAATTGACGTTGATTTGCCCATGGACCATAATTTTTAGAATTTGCGCGAAAGTTTGTTTACATTTTTGGACGCCATCAATTTTCGATCGTATCAGAATCGAAATTTAGTTTTTCAAACTTGGAACAATTTTTTCGTTTTTCCAAGACCCAATTTCGCGATGAGTGACAAGCCTGAGGTCAATGGTTCACCGGGGAACCATGAGCACTTGGAACAGTGTCCTGTTGTCGAATCCAGCGGTCCTGTGATTCAGGATGAGCGCGTCGATTCTGTCGCTGTCGAAAAGCCAGTGCTTGGAGATGGCGAAACCAAGAAACCATCAGCCTTGGATGATCCAATGGCCAACGTTGGAAACTGTGAAGGACCAGGAGATGGCGAAACCATGGAACCACCCGCCGTGGATGATCAAGTGGCCAACGTTGGAAAGCGTGAAGGAGGTGAAGTCGTCGCTAATGCTACAGTGAAGATCGATCCAGAGGTAAGTGCGAGAATCTTGGGTGCAAGTGACATTTGCGATCCAATGTCTAATGTCTCCAATTTTTATTGCCAGGACAAATTCGTCACCTATCACACTGTTGGTGTCCAATGTATCCTGGATGGTATCGCGAGCAATGGGGAACCCTACTCGCAGGTGGATGTTCGCTATGGTCCATCTTCCTGGAGAGCTGTTAAGAGGGGTGATGGAGAATCGTCCCCTGGATCCATGACTAAGACGGTCAGCAAGGCAGTGCAAGTTGGCACTAGTCATCTCGATTATCGCCCGGCTGTGCGCGTGAACCCATTGAAGCGCGCTCGCACGCCACCTCCACAGTTTGACATGGCTGAACCAAAGTGCAAGGAGTACTGTCCTCGTTGTGACAAGCGTCTTGAGGGCAAGACGAATGAGCTGTCTGTGGGCCAGAAGTTCAAGGCACGCAAGGACCACAAGGCCAACGTACTGGAGAGTTTCAACGAGAAGGTCAGACAACTGTACGCGACTAGGCCTCATGATGATGGTAAGTCTATTCATTTTTGCCATGAGCGAACCATGGATCCAACATCTCTACCATGTTGCATTTCAGGTCAGTCCAAGTGGCTCAGGAATCAGCACTGCGACAAGGAGGTGCGTGACTACAGGAGGCTTCTGGAATACAGGCGAACACATCCAACACAGCAAGAGGAGTTCAGGGCCTGGAAGGCTGGTTGCAACATTCGTCGCGTGCCAGTTGGATACATCAAGTTGCCCTATCCGCCTGAGTTGACTAGGCCTGGGTACGTTGCTCCATGCGATGAGCCATTGCCAAGCCAGGAGGATCTGATCGAGGCTTTGAAACAGAGCCTTGACGAGGCCAACAGGAAACTACCTGATGGATATTGAAGCGTCCAGATTGACATGTATCCATGATCGAGTCCAACTTTTCAATGGTCAGCGATTGCGTGTCCATGACAATTCAGCTACATTATAAAACCAATTTTTCGCTCGAGATATGGGCAATTAACAATTTTTTCTCTTTCATTAAAGCTATTGTAAGGAAAGTTATAAATACTTAACCAACATTATTTAGTCTGTAAGAAGTTATGTCAACGCGAAACATCCATGTGTCAAGTATATGTCTCCATGAACATTGTAATAGAAAGTAAAAGCCAAGTCCATGTATCCATTACTAAGAAGGCAAGAAATAAATGTATTTCTCCAGACTTAACTGTACAGGAAATCTTTGTAGAACGCTATCAACAAGTTATCCTTTGTCACAATTCCTTTGCCTTGAACGATGGCACGATCGATGACTACTTCAACATCCTCCAATCCATCGTTGACAAAGACGCCTACTTTGTGAAATGGTAACGTGGAATCATGGTCACATTGCCAACGCTTCGTCACAAATCGCTTGACAGTTACTTGTTGACCATGGACCTCAATCACTTTGTAGAAATTGAACTGGTCGTCGATGACAATGGAATCGTCGACATTGACATGTTCCTTCGATGGTTCCACGTGCAACTTATTCTCGCAATGCTGTCCTTCGACGTGCACTAGTGTCCTGAGTAGCATGTTGTTGGCAATTTGTTTCCCAATATTCCTGGTTCCAGGATGATACGACATTTGAACACGTCCATAGGAAGATTCGTAGACCTCGGTTGACATGTCCGTGGTCCGTGCATTCATGCGCAACGTAGGCATATGGTGGAAGTTATGCCAGTTGAAGGTGCATGCCGCAGGTCCAAACTCATGCTCGAATTCATCGTAAAGTGTCTCGTGCATCTCCTTCAACTCGTCAATGCCAATGTCATGAAAGACCCAAGCTGGCCCATTGTACAGCAAGACTAGGAAAACGTAGAGCAGCCATATGTGTGCGTGTGGTTCCCCGTGCTCAACTGCGACGACATCACAAATCGTTGGGAAACAGCTAATGACGAGAGACTTCCACTCGTGGCCTTTGAAGTTGGCGTAATCAATGACCCTTGCGCGATGTGAAAATTCCTTGGGCAATCGAACCTGCCTGTACACTTCACTGATCTCTTCGCAAATTCGTCTTCCTTTACTGCTCATGTTGCCAGCCTTTGAGAGACCAACACTATGCTTCCACAGCGTTGATTTGACAATTCCAAGCCAGTCCCGGTGAAGCGGGTCGCTGGGTGCATCACGAACAATGTCAAAGCCTGGCACACGTAACAATGGACTTGCACCTGTGATCCCCTTGATGCTGACAACGTGTCCATGCTCCCTTTCACTTTCCAAATCGTCGAGACGTTCCAACCAAAGCTCATGGGTGCGCCTTTGTTGATGCATCTCTGAGCCTGGATAACAAACTCGCTTGTCCACGGTCCTTCCACGAGCTTCGCACAACTCGCATGAATAGTTTCCAGCATGGCCCTTTATACATTTCAGGAGAGCTCTCATGGGCGAGTCTGCCACAAATCTCAGTATCTTGCAACCAAGCTGCTGTACCTCCTTGACGAATGGGCCCAGGAACTGTTCCACTTCCTTCAGAGTCTTCCTCCTCGCAATTCTGACATGAGGAATGTAGACACATTTGCATCCTTGGAACTGCAATCCCATGACGTGGAGGTTGTCTGGAGATGATTTGCCATTGGGTATTCCATCATAGGTGAATGTAAATGCGACCTTGGTATAGTCGATTCTTCCATTGACCATGAACCTTGCGTTTGGATGCTTGGCTGCATGGTATCGAATCAGGTCACGCAAAGGGATACGTGTCCACACGAGCACTGTCTCGAATTTCCTTTTGTCCTTGAATCTTCGCTCTGGAAGGCTTTTCCCTTTGCCAGCGAAAACTTTTCCATCTCGAATTCGTTTCACTTTCCATGTCACCTCTGGCTGTGGCATAGTCGCCTTCAGTTTTCGCTGTAAAGTGTCGAAGGATTTCAATTCCAATGGATCGAAACGTGAAAACTCGCGCAAGACATCCCACATGGCCACTGCTTGTCTGCGATTCATGCGTCCAGTAGTGTACGCTCTCAGGAACTTGTACACACAACGATTGATTTCCGGATCGTTGTAAAAGTCAATGTCGATTGGCATGGTCCAATCGCCATGATCGTCATTATCTTCCTCCATGGGTCCATCTACAATGTCAGGTTCCTGGTCATGGTTTCCATCGCGATTGGTGTTCTGTTGCTCCTGTTCGACCTCACTGTCCATGGAACCAGGATCGTAATCAGCGAACAGGACGTCGTCCTCATGAGCCTGAATTATGTAACCATGAACAGCAAGGATCACAGGTTAGGTTATATTTATTTTTACCTGAATCTGGCTGTTTGGCTCAACATTGACAGATTGCCCAAGGTCATCGATCGTGTCAATGTTGGTTCCAATTCTCTTGTGGAGGATTCTCGTTGCTCCTGAAGAGAAAATATCTGCATTGATATCATCTTATAGCTGTACATGTATCTCTGGTACCTGCAGTTGTCCTTGGACGCTTGGTTGGCCTAACTTCGTTGCTATCTGATCCATGTTCATTGACAGTATCGTTTGGATTCGAATTTGCAGCGTTGTGCAGCAACTCATTCAAGTTGTCACGCGATTTGGACTGTTCTTGTTGACTGTCATTGACACTGGCTGGCGATGAATCCATGGACACGTTCGCCAATGGGCTGTTTGGAGCGTTATCATCGATGTCTTGGTAGTCTGAGTCTGCATCCTGCTGTGATTGATGTTGTACATGTGCAATGGGCGATGGATCTCTGGCCTTTCGAGCCCAGTAGCGTCGTTCCTTGGTACGCCTGGCGAATGCTCGTGATCGTGGCAAAGGCATGACTAATGCATTACTGATCAAATCGTTTCGAAAGACAAGCAGTAGCCTGAACAGTTTCGTGGAAATCTGGATTTTCAATACTCAAAATGACGATTTCGATTTCTTCTTTGTTGACAAAACAAATTGTTCAGCTGTTGCGCAAGCGTTGCTGCCTGCATTGCTGAGCTTTGTGTTAGCCTCGCCTAAAAACTGAGAAAATTGGATTACGCCATGGACCGCCCATGTACCGCAATTTTTTTTTGGCGCGTTAAGTCAAAAAGGATACGCTGACATCAACATCCTTTTTGGATTTTAACGCGACTTCGTATACGTTTTTTGGCGCAAAACAACAATCTCTGCCATTTTCAAATTTGAAAAGAAATCGAAAGAACGAGACGCATTTTCGAAAAAAGTGAGTATCCTGTGAATCGATATCATGGCGACTGAATCCATGGACGAAACCATGGAGTGTGAGCCTTTGACAAGGGCCCCTACGCGCAAGAAGAATGCCAAGCTCAGTATCAGGTGTCTGGAGACAAACTACTACAGCCTTATCGTCTACTTTCCACGCTTCGAAATTCCTGGCGGTCGAGGAGTTCGACAGGGCATGTTTCAGCGTGTAGTCTCTGATCGTGTGTTCATGAGCACTCTCCTCGACGATTTTCACCTCGCTGATGATGTGCGCCCAAACAAGCATGGCCATGAAGTGAAGAAGCTAATCGCCAGCCTCGATGGAAGTCGCTTTTACGTGGTTACATTGTTTTGCCGCGTTCGCGATTGCGCTTTGAAACGCCACGTCGATGCGATCTGCTACCAGATGAACAAGAAGTTGGATTTGTACGTGGACGCTTTGCGCGACGACATCGCCGACGAGTGGTGCTCTCAGGAGCTCTATCGCGTCTACCCTCAAACTGCCACCTGCTTGGCCGGCGATACATGCACCAACAACCAATCGTTGTGCCCTTGTCGCAAGAACTTCAGGGCCAAGAAAGCCATCGACGCGCTCATGCCTTTGGGATTCGAGGCTGACTAGTGTTTCCATGGACTCTTCAGAAGATGTTCATCGAGCGAAGAATCTTTTTTGTCAATTCAACAGTGTTAACCACAACCTTTAGTCGATTTAGAAAGATACAGCCATGGATCTGAACGAGGGATCCATGAACCTGACATTAAAAACGTTTCAAATTAGAATATGTTAACATTAACATTTTTCCTTTTCTTTTTTTCCAGGAAACGAAAAAATTCGTGAAACTGGGCAAGACAACAATTGAGGAGAAAAATTCGACGCGTCAACATCGCGAAAAACTATTAACCAAGCATCGACCAGAAAATCGTTGCGATCCATCATGAGGCGGTCCAGCGATGACTGGAGCGAGGATGAGGAACCGCCCCACGTGTCAGACGTTCGCCAATTCAGCGACGCGATACTTTACTTCGCCAAGGCTGGACGCTTCGAGATCCATGGGCTCCTGGACGGAAATCGTCGACAGGGAGTACTGACCCTGTTGAAACCAGAACGCGTGACCAAATTGTCTCTTGGACGCCGCCTTAAGCCTGTCATGATCACCATGACTCCAGGCGAACCAGCCCAACGAGTTTTCATCATGGCGCTTGTGCGAGAGTGTAAGTATCCATTGACCATGACCTTGCTGTAGTTGTTGTAAAATGTTATGTTTTCTAATATTTGCAGCGGTCACCAATCAAGAACTCGCTGACAATGTCCTGCGAATGAATCGTCGACTCGAAGGGCTGTCCAGCAGCGAGAAGGAGGAAGTGGTCCTTGACCTGATCACGAAAACACGCGCAAGGATGATGCCTGGGGTTCGCTACTTGCCCAAGGACTATTACGCCAAAGGAGAGGAGATGGACACTAGCGCCGCCACGGGCGAACGCGATCGCGATGGTCACGAGATCCTGAAGAGCGAGGACGAAATCGCTGCATTTGTTCGTCGCAGAGACAGGGATAGTCGTGAATTCCGTGGTCGAACACTGCCTTCGACAAGTACCCATTTGCCAGATCCACACACCGATAGCGAGTACAGTGGATCCAAGAGAAAGAAGGGTGGCCAGGATGAAGGCGACAGCCAAGAGAAGAGGCGTCGCGAGAAGGTAATGGTACATGTATTCGCAAAGCAAACTGTGCTAATAACTTTCTCTTGACAGTCACCATCTATCGAGTTTTTGGATGACGAATTTCCCATGGACCATGGGAGTGACGCACCAGAATCAACACCTATCGATGAAGTTGACAAGTCTCACAAGTCCAGCATTGCCAGTACGCAGGAAGAGGGTCAGGGAAAGAAGTTGAGGCTGGAGGTAAGTCTACTAAGATTCAAGTATACATGTGACATGAATGGATTAATCCATGGTCTCTTCATTTCAGGATTTCCAGCAACTCATGACAGATGTCAGGAAAGGCTTGATGGAACTGAATCAACAGTTGAAGGCTAACTTGGCCTTCCGCCAGGCTATCATGGACACTAGCGGTCAGTCAGAGGAATCTGGCTCTTCGAGGAAATATCGTGCATCCACGATCCCGCCAGAGGAGACGCCACCAAACTTGAGCGAGGTGGAGTTCAGGCTCAAGAGACTGTTCCCAATCAACACTCTCACCCAGCCTATGATGTGGCTGCTTGGCAGACCAAGGGTCAGGAGATTCCTGTACTATCAGATCCTGCGTGCCCTGTACACGAAGAAGCCACCATCGAAACCTGACTACGAGTTCGTTGCCGGAAAGGCCCTCGACTACATGATGTCCCAGCGCCTTCAGACCCACATGGGCAAAGCTGGTGGCGGACGCAATCTGGACTTCTCGCGAATGCCCATGCCCGAGGTGTTCATTGACATCATCGCCAATGACATTGCCCCGCTGGGTCGTATGCCAGCCCCAGGCGACAAATCGTTGCCTGACTTCTTGAAGGACAAGTGCAATGGTGTTCGTCGAACCAAGGTCATTGGATCCAACTACGTCCTGGATGCCAGATCTGTCCAGCACATGGCATTCATCATTCTGCACGAGCGATTGGACTTCTTCCATCGTCACAGGGTAAGAGCGATAAAGTGATTAGCGCTAATGAATAGTCAATTGACCATGTTTCCATGCACCTTTCAGTGGCTGTTTCCTGGAAAGGATCCCAAAGCATGGACTTTGCAGCACGAGATTGTCAAGACAAGGTCCCTGAAGACTGCCAGGGGAAAGGTTGATGATCCCAAGATTGATCCATCGCGTGATCCAATTCCAGATGACATCGAGGCTTCCATCTTTCCCAACATGAACAAGGGCGAAGTCCTGAAAACCATGGAAGAGGCACGCGAGATCGAGCAAGGCCTTCAGGATATTGTTCTGAGCAAGCCAAGGTTTTCGGAGGACACTTGGAAGGTATGTTGTCCAATCGTTATCCTGTAATCAATCACCTGTCACGTTGGTACATGGATCTCTGTTTGCAGTTGGTCAACCTGATCGTGGAGCCAAGCGCTGAGGAGGTGAGAGTGTCTGAGCAGAAGCAGCTCAAACAAGCTGAAACCAAGAAGGAGCGAAACGAGCGTAGGCGACAGGCCAGATCCAAGAAAGGGGCCACTGCTACTGAAACTGAGTTCGAGGTGGACACTAGCGATGTCGACGACTACGTCGAGGATGAGCCCATTGTCCTTAGTGGTTCCAGAGAGTCCATGGAACGCCAGATCTTTGGAGCATTGACATCTTCCAGTGACAGCTCTACTCCTGTGACCATTCAATTCCAGGTAACTTGCATAAACGTGTAAACATGTACCAAATGGTATACCAATTCCTGGATAATCATTTACTTACAGGATGACAACATGGTCTTTGTCCAGCCCAACGATCCTCCAGTTGTCCAAGATGAAGGCGAAAATGTCGCTGCTGCTAACCCTGGCGGCTTGGTCACTCAGGAAGTCTACAACCAAGTAAGCAGTACTCATTGTCATGAAATAATGTCAACTATGATGTACACGTTTTCATGTTCCAGGCGGCCGCCTCTGGATTGAATGTCAGTGATGCTCAGGTCACTGTCGCTGCGTCTCAGGCCACCAAGCAAAGCACAACTTACTCAATCGCTGTGGCCAATCCTAACCTCGTCATGCCACAGGAAATTGTGATCCGCGGGAAGAAGACTATCGAGGCTACAGTGGATGAGGTCCTCGAGAAACCTCCTGGTTCACCCAAGCAACAGGTGGAACTTGATTCGCCCAAGGACCAGAAACCAATCCCTTACATCCCAAAACCAAAGACCACGAGCCAGAAGTATTCAGACATGGAAGCTGACATTCTGGAGGAAGACCTGACCAGCAGCAGCAGCTCCGCTGGTGCAGCCAAGACCCCTGGCAAGAACGTTTCCAAGGGTGACAAGTCCAAGACTGCAGGTACATTGTCTGATATCATGGGAGAGATCAGCATGACCTATAGCGAGTTCTCCACGATCAACGAGGTAACTGTCAATGATAATGAAGTATGGTTTCGTTCATGTATCCATTAACTTTACACTACTTCCAGGAACAGAAGAAGACCCCAGATGACAAGGAATCCAAGTCTCCTAAGTCTGGCGTCAGCGGCAAGAAAGACTCCAAGACCACGCCCAAGACGTCTGGAAAGAAGCGATACTCCAGGAAGAAGTAATCAACACGTTCCATGTACATGGAAGAACTCAGTAGAAGAACATGTTTCCACTAGTTTCTAAGAATAACTACCAATTTTATAAACACAAAACCTAGTTTGTTAATTGTCCATTGACATTACAGAAACGAAAGTAACGATATGATACCAGAACAGAAATTAATATGTCTAATTTAAGCTCAAACCCTAACAGAGAATAAATACAGTTGTATTTCGATAAACCAATAAACAACAGAGCAACTACTGCCATGCGAGGGCGCTAAACGAGCCCTGGGGGCGCCCCAGGGCTAGAAATAGAAATGGTTCATGGTTCCATGCGATATCCATGCAATTTCCATTAACTGTGGTTCGTGTAAGAATCCATTTTGGTACATGGCATTATCCATTCGTCGCTTTCGAACGAGAAATCAAAACAAATGTCAAAAATGGATTTCCCCATGCCCAATCCATGAAATAGCCATGGACCATGTCCATGGATGAATACCCCCCAAAAGGTACATGGGTACTTCAATTTTTTAGCAACCATTTCCTATGCGCGCCCCACGCGCAGGTACATGGGAGAATCCATCGAATTTGCCACGTTGGGTA
>JAAUYL010075108.1_pt1 | contig 15417 bp, 10 predicted proteins | sample 7278011 | NCBI WGS metagenome assembly JAAUYL01 (sample SAMN14350225, study PRJNA611818) | marine sediment metagenome | isolation source: surface marine sediment (1.8m) | place: French Polynesia: Moorea | collected 2018-08
CGACTCATTCTTGACAATATGGCTCAACTATACTCAACAGTAACACCTAATGTGACTAGGACTAAACTTTCTTTAGATTCTCTTTATGAATCAGCTCTTATTTTCCGGAGATGTCTATTAGGAGTCAGGAGTCATAATGAATGGCTTAAATACCATTTTTAGGTCGGAAATTATCTTTTCTGTCAAAGGAAAATCTCCTGTAAAGTCTTTTGATTACACTTAGTTATTCATAACATTCTTTTTTCACGCTTGGTATAATAGGAAAAAGGGTTTCTCAACAAAAACCTATTCAATTGTTTAGGAGTGGGAGCATCTTGCTCCTGTGCAAGCGATCGCCTAGCATTAATTGTTTGTAGTTGGGCTTTAGCCCTTACAATACTTATGTTAGGGTAAAGCCCAACTATGAGCTTAATTATACAATTAATCAGATATTTTATATTAATCATGTCCGGTAGCATCGGTATTGTATAGCAAAGGTAGGGAACACTTAACTGGCAAGAATACTTAAGGGCAATAAAAAAAACTTAAATTTCCTGTAGATATTCATCCTTGGGTTTACACAAACGCGCCCCAGCGGACATGATATTAACTGTCATTACGAGGGGGGATGAGAGAGCAATTACAGCAGATTGCAAGTAAATGAGGTACAGTCCTTAATTTAATAAATTCCCACCATTTTAAAAACTGGTATAAAAACTATTTTTGCTGTACCTCATAAACCTGAAATACGCTGTATCTTGGTTTACACAATTATTCCCCCCGTAGCAATCTCTAGTATTACAGTTATGTTATAGATTCCGTCGGTTAAGAAGATGCTTTGTCCAGTCAGGTTAAATTGTTTTATTACCGCCTAGCAATGACAATAAAATAATCAAACTATCTTGATTTCATCTAATTAATTTCAAGCCTTAGCGGTAACTTTTTCAGGAAGTTTTACCTCATTTCTCAGATAATTTCCTGCCTCAAAATCAGTAATATTAGAAATAGTTGTAGTGGCAATATCATTCATTGCTTCCTGAGTAAAAAATGCTTGATGAGAAGTAATCAAAACATTAGGGAAAGATTGTAATAATTGAAAAGTATCATCCTGAATAATTGTGTCAGATAAATCTTTAAAGAAAATATTCTCTTCTTGTTCATAAACATCAATTCCAAAATAACCAATAATTCCAGATTTTATCCCTTCAATAGCAGATTTTGTATCAATTAATTGACCGCGACTGGTGTTAATTAACATCACTCCTCGTTTCATTTTATTGATAGTTTGAGGATTAATTAAATGATAATTTTCTGGTGTTAAAGGACAATGCAACGAAATAATATCAGAGCTTTCCAATAATTCAGGTAAATCTACGTAACGAGCATCATCAATTTCTGCAAATTTGGGATTAGGATAAGGATCGTATCCAACTAAATGACAACCAAAACCATGTAAAATCTGAGCAACAATAACACCTATTTTACCAGTTCCGACAATTCCAACTGTACGACCGTGTAAATCAAATCCTAATAAACCATTTAAAGAGAAATTATCATCACGCACTCGATTATAAGCTTTATATAATTTACGGTTGAGCATCATCATCATCCCAATAGCAAATTCTGCTACTGAATAGGGAGAATAAACACTAACTCGCACAACTTTAATGCCTACTTCAGCAGCAGTTTCCAAGTCAACATTATTAAATCCTGTAGACCGCAAAGCTACTAGACGAGTACCCTGCTCCGCTAAAATTTTCAGAGTTTCAGCACCTAAATCATCATTTACAAATACACAAATTGCTGAACATTCCGTTGCCAAAGTAGCAGTTTTTGCCTCCAGTCGAGTTTCATGGAAAATAAAATCATGGTTAGCATTAGTAGCAGTATTAGCTGCCTCTAAAAATTGGCGATCGTATTTTTCGGTACTAAAAACAGCAACTCTCATTTTAATTAGGGAATAGGGAATGGGGAATAAGCGTAGTAGCTCGTCTAGACTAAAATTGTGGGTAAATACAAGCCAATAATATTGAATTTACTGCCTTCTGAGCAATTGCTTTACCCACATTCTAAAGCTAGACACCTTAGTAGTAGCTCGTCTAGACTAAAATTGTGGGTAAAAACCTAACCCCCCAACTCCCTTTCCCTACCTAGGTTGCTTCTGGGTAGCAGTGAGAAGGGGGAGAACACTGACCCCTCTCGTGCTCCGAGAGGGGTTGGGGGAGAGGTCTTCCGGGATACTGAAACTTACTCACAAAATAAATCTAGACACGCTAGTAGGTTGAGTTGAGGAAGCGAAACCCAACAAATATATAGCACTATGCATAAGTTAAAAGTCAAAAGGCAAAAGTCAAAAGTAATCTCTGAGTTGGTTTTAGTATTTAGAAATGTTCCCATCTTTGCTTCGACTGCTATAACTATCAACAATAAGCTATCAGTTCCAGTCAAATGATTGTTGGGTTAAGCGTCAGCGCAACCCAACCTACTACTGCAACATTCTAGATATGAAAGTTGTATAGCATTCACCAGGGCGATTAGGAAATTCTAAAACTCTCAAATTGACTGACAGTAATAATTTAACTCCTAACTTCTGACTCCTGACTTCACCTAGTAAGGCCATTTCCAACTAACAACATCAGGTCGGTCAGCACCATACTCGTACGCATAGTTTTGACAAGAAATTTGCTCATTGCGTAAATGTTCTTTCGCATGAGCACCTGCAACTTTTAGTTTGTCTACTCGGTCAATCACATCCATCGCAATACTGAAGCGGTCAATATTGTTCCGAATAGCTAATTCTAAAGGTGTATTAATATTACCCTTTTCTTTATAACCTCGGACATGGAGATTCTTGTGATTAGTGCGACGGTAAGTATAACGGTGAATCAACCAAGGGTAACCGTGGAAGTTAAAGATAATTGGTTTATCCAGCGTAAATAAAGTATCAAAGTCGCGATCGCTCAATCCATGAGGATGCTCTGTCTCTGGTTGTAACTTAAACAGATCGACCACATTAATAAAGCGAATCTTTAAGTCAGAAAAAGCTTCCCTTAACATGACACTAGCAGCTAAAGCTTCCTTAGTTGGAATATCTCCAGCAGTTGCCAACACCACATCAGGTTCTACTCCCTGATCGTTACTTGCCCAATCCCAAATACCAATACCCTTGGTACAATGCTTAATTGCAGCATCCATATCCATGTACTGCAAGTGCATCTGTTTGTCAGACACAATCACATTTACATAATTTTTACTCCGCAAACAGTGGTCAGCAACCGATAACAAACAGTTAACATCAGGTGGTAGATAAATCCGAGTTACATCTGGAGTCTTGTTAGAAACTACATCTAGGAAACCTGGATCTTGGTGAGTAAAACCGTTGTGGTCTTGTCGCCAAACTGTAGAAGTAATCAACAAATTTAGAGAAGGAATTTTTTCACGCCAACTAAGTTCATTGCACTTTTCAATCCACTTTGTATGCTGACCCACCATTGAATCAATTACATGGGCAAATGCCTCGTAAGTCGACAAAAAGCCGTGTCTTCCCGTCAATATGTATCCTTCCATCCAACCTTCGAGAGTATGTTCGCTCAACATTTCCATCACACGGCCATCTCGTGCAAGCTCCCCACCATCTAAGTCTTCTGGTAGAAACTCTGCCATCCAAGTTTTCTTACTAACTTCATAAATGGCATTCAGCTTATTGGAAGTATTTTCATCAGGTCCGAATACCCGGAAATTGTTCATGTTCTTAGCCATGACATCCCGGAGAAATACACCCAAAGGACGAGTATTTTCTGCTTCTATTGTTCCAGGTTTATCTACCTGTATACCGTATTCCTGGAATTTAGGCATATTCAATTGTTTGCAGAGAAGACCACCATTGGCATGAGGGTTAGCACTCATCCGACGGGCACCATAAGGAGCTATTTCTCTTAATTCTGCTTTGAATTTGCCATTTTCATCAAAAAGTTCTTCTGGTTTATAGCTACGCAGCCACTCTTCTAAAATTTTTAGATGTTCTGGATTTTTAGCAACATCAGTCATCGGTACTTGGTGCGCCCGCCAGAAACCTTCAACTTTGTGTCCATCAATTTCTGAGGGAGCTGACCATCCTTTAGGTGTCCGGAATATAATCATCGGCCACCGTGGTAGATCGGCATTGCCAGAACTTCTTGCTTCTTGCTGAATAGCTTTAATTTCTTGAACACAATGATCTAAAGTTGCAGCCATTGCTTGGTGCATACTATCTGGATCGGACCCTTCAACAAAATATGGTTGATAACCATACCCCAAAAATAGATTTTTTAAATCCTCATGGCTGATTCTAGCTAAAATTGTAGGATTGTTAATCTTATAACCATTTAGATGCAGAATTGGTAAGATAGCACCATCTGTAATGGGATTAATAAATTTATTAGAATGCCAAGATGTAGCCAGAGGTCCTGTTTCTGACTCACCATCTCCTACAACTGGCACAGAAATTAAATCTGGATTATCAAGAATTGAACCTGTGGCATGAGAAAGTACATAACCAAGTTCACCACCCTCATGGATAGAACCAGGAGTTTCTGGTGTACAGTGACTACCAATACCACCGGGGAAAGAGAACTCTTTGAAGAATTTTTCTAGACCTTGTATATTTTGACCCTTGTCAGGATAGACTTCTGAGTAAGTGTCTTCCAAATAAGTTGGAGCTAATACTCCTGGTGCGCCATGTCCTGGACCAGACATATAAATCATGTTGAGGTCATATTTTTTGATAATTCGGTTGAGATGTATCCAAATAAAGGCTTGACCAGAACTTGAACCCCAATGTCCGAGAATTCGACTCTTAATTTGTTCTGGTTGCAGAGGTTCCCGTAGTAAAGGATTCTTTTTCAGATAAATCATCCCTACCATCAAATAGCAGGAAGCACGCCAAAATGCCTGCATTTTGTAGAGTTCATCAGGACTTAGAGGTGTGCCTTCAACCGTTGAACGCGCTGGACCAAAGGCACTAATTAAGGCTGTTTTTTCTGGAGTTGAGACCATTATTTTCAGATTCCTTATACAAAATTCTGCCTCTTTAAAACCTAGTAAACATAGCAAATGCCTATTTTTAAATTGAATGCAGATATTTTTTACATTTGCTTGTACTCATAGTCAAAGATTGCAGGACAAAATTAGTATCGTAATTTAGTACAACTAAACTATACTTCACTTTGACAATAAAATTGCTACAGAAAATAGTTAAATTTTGCTTAATTTTTGTGTCTACTATTATTGTTTGTCCATCAAAAATGATATATACAAATTATGTTCCGAGTTGGATAATCTTTTATTATACCAATTATCAAAAAAAATGCTACAAAAATGAAATTGGAAATTTATATAGCAATATGATTTAGGTTGTGAGATATTGAATACTTTTAGGGAACAGTGAATAGAGAAGAAGAAAAAAATGAATATATCTGAATTTGATAACTATTATATTTATACTTTTAAGGAACATCTCAATTCTCTGAACTGATTCATTATTGCTATAGTGTTCAAGTAGGGAGGAATTCATAAATTGTTCCTAAAGTTATAGAACTAATAAGAGTATCTATTTTTTTTCCTTTTTTTCTTATTTCTTATTCCAATTTCAACGTCTTTACAATGGGTAATTGATAATTAATCCCCAAAGGTTTAAAGCTTCTCCTTTTAAGGAGAAAAAGCGGTCGTTATTTTTTGGTCATAACTTATCCTTAAACAAACCATGTTATGGTTATATTTCTCAACCAAAATTTGTTAGCAGATTCTAGGTATCAGCATCAAATGTATCCAAGAAAACAAATCTAGTAATACCAATTTCATAAAATTTTGCTGCAGTGTCTTTGTTCTTAGGAGTCAGGCAGGGGAGCTGTCAGATTGACAAGGTACAGGAGTCATTTCAGTTATCAGTTTTCAGTTTTTAGAAGTAAGTAATAATTAAGGTTATAATATTTATTTTTCTGAAAGTAAAACTATTCGATTATTGACTAGAAATTGTCTTATAACATCAAGAAAGTGTTTTTTTTAAGTATAATTTGATTTTTTTCTGACATCAGTAGGAAATTTACTAACAGTTTTGTCATCATTTTACTGTGACTATCTTTTTTGAATTTGGTATAATAGCAATTCCAAAAAATAATGCTATACTTCCTCAATACTTTAGTTATTAACCAATAAACAAGTAAAAGTAATGTTTTTAACGATTCGTTTCCATTAAGTGAACATATCTTATAGCATTTCTCAGCCTAATGAGGTACAGATATTTTTATTTGTATTATGTTCCTTATTCCCTGTTCCCTAAAACCAACGAATTTTGTACCTTACTAGCATGGGAATTACTATATATCTTTGAATCCTACTCCCTACTCTCAAGAAGATGTAGCAATACTTTTGATATTTGGTATAATAGGAAATAGATGGACCTAAACCGCTAACAAAACAGATTAATAAATATTTAAAGGTAATTCAGCAATTAACAATTAACAATATTTTAATTACCTCTTATTAAAAGAAGAGGATTGACTAAAAGGATTTTTTTTGATTTTATCCCCTTAAAAGGGGAGGCTTTAAACCTAAATTGTTGAATGAATAATTATTAACTATCAAGTCTTAATTGTTAATTATTAATTATTCATTATTAATTATTCTGTAAGCCTTGAAGAGATCGAGAGGATGAATTAAAATTATGACAATATCTCTCTATATCAGTACCCTTGAAGCAGACAGTGGCAAAGCTTTACTTGCATTAGGAATTATAGAACAAGCCTTACTAAAAACGACTAAAGTAGGTTTTTTTAGACCTCTAATTAGAGGAACATCAACAGGCAAAAAAGACAAAGAAATTGAGCTGATAATTACTCAATTTAATTTGCCACAAAACTATGAAGATTCTTATGGTTTATTAGAAAGCGAAGTACTTCAACTGATTAATCAACATAAACATGAACAAGTTTTAGAAAAAATAATTACTAAATACAAATCCTTAGAAGCAAATTGTGATTTTATTCTCTGCGAATGTTCTGATTATTTAGGTCAAAGTTTGGCTTTGGAATTCGATATTAATCGGGAAATTGTACAAAATTTAGGTTGTCCGATTATTCTGTTAACTAATGGTTACCAAAAAAGCATCGAAGAAATAACCAGTACCATTCAAATTGCTCTGGATGCTTATCAAGAGAAAAATTGTCAAATTATGGGAATTGTAGTTAATAAAGTTGTCTCGGAAAAAATTAATGAACTTAACCAAGTATTAGCATCTGAATATGACCAATTCAACTATTTACTGTCTGTAATTCCTTACACCTCGAAACTGGAAAATCCACGAGTTAGAGAAGTAGCAGCACAACTTCAAGCATCCCTTATTGATGGAAAAAAGAAACTAGATAATCTCGTCTCTGACTATTTAGTAACAGCAATGCAAGTTTCTAACGCTTTAAATTGGTTGGAGGAAGGTCAATTAATTATTACTCCAGGCGATCGCGGCGACCTAATATTGGCGATGTTACAAGCGGAACATTCAGTTAATTATCCCTCTCTAGCAGGAATTTTACTATCGGGAGGTATTTCTCCTGCACCATCAATTCTGAAACTAATTGATGGTTTAGCTCATCCTCTACCAATTCTCTGTGTAGAAACTGATACTTATACTACTGCTGCTCAAGCAAAAGAGGTAAAGGGTTCCATTATTGCAGGTGATATCGAAAAAATTCGTTTGAGTCTAGAATTATTTGCTAAGTATGTTGATGGAACTAAGCTAGAAAAAAGGTTGCGTGAGATTAAGTCTCATGGTATTACTCCGAAAATGTTTATTTATAATTTGCATCAACAAGCAAAATCTCTCAGAAAGCATATTGTTTTACCAGAAGGAGGGGAACCTCGTATTCTCCAAGCAGTCTCTTTTCTCCTTAGTCAAGGAATGGTTGATTTAACTCTTTTAGGTAGTCGCAAAGATATTGAAAGTTCTATCAGAAAACATGGCATTAACTTAGATGTTAACACCCTCAATATCATTACACCGAAACAACACCCGAAATTCTCTGAATATGTGGAAACTTTCTATGAACTCAGAAAACATAAAGGAATGACGCTGGATGCAGCAAAAGATTACATGATAGATGTATCTTACTTTGGCACGATGATGGTTGAATGTGGGGATGCAGATGGCATGGTTTCTGGTGCAGTGCATACAACTCAACATACTATCAGACCAGCACTACAAATAATTAAAACTAAACCCGGTTTTTCTCTGGTTTCCTCCGTCTTTTTTATGTGTCTGGAAAGTCACATTTTAGTTTATGGAGACTGTGCAGTTAATCCTCATCCTAACCCTGAAGAATTAGCTGAAATAGCTCTAGCTTCAGCAGAAACTGCCTCTATATTTGGCATTGAACCAAAAGTTGCTATGTTATCCTATTCTTCAGGTTCTTCTGGTAAAGGAGAAGAAGTGGAAAAAGTTCGCCAAGCAACAGCGATCGCTCAACAACGGCAACCAGAGTTACAATTAGAAGGTCCGATGCAATATGATGCTGCAGTAGATGCTGCTGTGGCAGCTCAGAAAATGCCTGGTTCTAAAGTTGCCGGACAAGCAACAGTGTTTGTTTTTCCAGATTTGAATACGGGGAATAATACTTATAAGGCAGTGCAAAGAGAGACAGGAGCGATCGCTATCGGACCTATATTGCAAGGTTTGAAAAAGCCAGTAAACGATCTTAGTCGCGGTTGCAAAGTAGAGGATATCATTAATACTGTGGCAATTACAGCTATTCAAGCACAAAATATTTAGTAGTAATATCAAGTCCGGTAGTATGGGTTTAATTGGAGAAGGAGTTATATCAAAGGAGATAGCATTGGTATAATAGACCTCTCCAGAAAATAAACTTGCTCTTTATTTAAGACAAGCTAGAGTTGTCAAATTCACTCTCCGAAATCATTTTTCGTATCTTTTTCGTGAAAATATATACCCTGTTCCCTACTAGCCACAAAAAATCTATATCTTTTTCACGCCTATGTCTAATTATATCAAGGGTGTTGAAACCCACCCCTAACCCCTCCCAGGATAGGAATTTGGGGAGTGTGGGAACATGGGGAAATTGGGTAATCTCGTAAAGATTTGGCAATGACGCGAAGATGGAAAATTTTTTTTATACCTACTTAATCGGATTTGATATTAGAAGGAAAGAGAATTTAGAAAGATTTGGTAATTTTCGTACTTCATATAAGTAGGGGTTTGGTCACCAAACCCCTATAATTAAAAAGACTTGTAAAACTAATATTTTTTATGTAATTGCTTCAGAGAAAGTTCCATATTCGCGGTAAGTTCTTGAGCAGCTTGCTTTGTGGAATTACCGAGATAATCTTTAACTTCTAAAGGATCGCCGATATTAACATGTACACCACACCGCCAGGGTGGAGGTGCAGGATGATCGTATAAAATACTAATAGGAATAATTTTAAGATTCGGTTCAGCACCACTAGATATTACCTGTAGTGCTATACGGGAAACTCCTGGTTGAATAAAATGAATTTCATTATCTTCAGGATATATTTTTCCTTCGGGAAATAGTACCAAAATTTCCCCCTCTTTCAGGAGTTTAACACTATGACGAATACTAGATATCCCTGGATTATCGCGATCGACTGGAAAACCACCCAAGCGACGAATAAACCAACCTTGAAAACCTTCTGTTTGTTCTTGGGAAACCATATATCGCAGGTAACGGTTACTAACTAAACCTACCATATAAGCCATAATTAGAGGGTCCCACCGAGAACGATGAGTCGGCGCAAGGATAATTGCTTCTTTGTCAGTTGGAAGTTTTTCTTGACCCCTAACTTTTATGTTGAAATAAAAAGGTAAGAGAACTTTACATACAAGAAAGTAAGTTAAGGGAGTTAGCCAAGGTGAAAACCCAGGGATAATTTCTGGAGATGCTGGATAGTTTTGAGGTTTATTGTTTTCAGTCATTGCTATAACAGGGAATAGGGAATAGGGAATAGGGAATTGGTGAAATAAGGTATGAAATTTGTATCGAAGCTAAGATTGATAGTAACTGGACTTTAGGAAAAAACAGGTTAAAAATAAGGTCAAACCTTTATACTGTAATGTTTTTACCTGAAATTAAACATTTTCTTGATATATCTAGGTTTCATCTATTTTAAGCAAGTTCAGGTATTTCCCTTGCTCATACTGGGTTTGAAGCCATTTACAGTCTAAAAAATCTAAAAGTCCAGGTAACAAAAAAAACTCTTTTAACTACTGACTACTGTAGGGGCGATTCGCGAATCGCCCCTACTAAAAATCATACAATCATTCACCAAGGCGGAAATTAGTATTAAACTGTACCTCACTATCCATTTTCCCATCTCCTTAAATAGATCCATAACGTTCTTCTGCCCAAGGTTCACCACGTTTGTGATAACCATTACGTTCCCAAAAACCTAAATCTTCATTGTCTAGAAATTCTAGCCCATTAATCCATTTTGCACTTTTCCAAGCATAGAGATGAGGAACTACTAATCGCATAGGACCACCATGATCGGGAGGTAATGGTTCACCAAATAGAGTGTGGGCAAAGAAATTTTCTTCTCTAAGGAAGTCAGCTACAGAAATATTAGTGGTGTAACCTCCATAGCAATGTTCCATAATATGGATAGCTTTGGGGTCTAACTCTACATGAGCCATAAAATCTGTAACTTTTACTCCTTTCCACTGAACATCAAGTTTTGACCAACGAGTAACACAATGAAAATCTGCTGTGAAGTGATTTTGTGGCATGGCCATTAAGTCTGACCAACTAAAGGTAACTGGTTTAGCTAAACCCCATACTTTTAATTCCCATTCGTCTTTACTAATATTAGGAGTCTCACCATAAGTTAGTACGGGAAAACCTTTTGCCAAGTGTTGACCAGGAGGAACGCGATCGCTTAGTTCTGCTTCTGGTTTGCGGAAAAATTTACCTAACATGATTAACAAGTTTGAGTAATGTACTTTGAATAACTTGGATTAACTATTTTAGTTTCTTTGAATAATTAAGATACCAGAGTTTTTTCTGGAATTGATTAGTTTACTAATGAATAAATTTTATAAGTTTCATCTTTGAGTTAATAATCTCAACTCTCATTTTTTTTTGCTGACTCGACACTGGCTAAGTCCCTATCAAGTCTGAGCATTTCAACTGTCCTAAATTTTGGCGCTAAATTTACCTTATTCCCTATCTTAAGCCAAAATTATTTCTCTGATTAAAAGATCTGATTGAAAGTTGAGAAGAGGAAGTTTCTCTAGTTGGAGATGAGCATGAACCGTAATTGAGGATTTTTCTCCCTTTGCCAATTAATATTAAGTATCTATTTCATAAAATCAGACATTATTGTGTCATTATATGTCTCCAAAAATTAATCTCAAACTTGGCAATTCCTAAGCTAAAACTTAGTTAGCCCATATTTTTATTAGTTATAATATTGATCAATGTCAAGAATTCATAAATACCATAAATCAAATGAATATTACCTATATAATCCCCTTAAGTCTTTTTTTTCTAGCTATTTTTGTCAGTTTCAATACTGATGTCAAAACCTTGGATGGCATTCCTAGAATATTAGCACCTTGTATAGGGGTCATTGGATTAATTTGGTTTTTTAATGTGATTCCTTGGTTATTTCAGGTTGGGTTTGTACTAATTTTACTTTCTCTGAGTAAAACCTACTTACCAAATAACTAGAGTCTTTGGAAATTAACAATTTTAATTGTCTGCTAATTTTTGAAAATATTTTCAGAAAATAGTGTTAGGGTAGAGACATTCCACTGGAATGTCCTTCTTTAATGCCCTAACTGCAAATTCTACACCAGTGGATATAAAAATAAATGACAATTTTTACCAATTTTGTGAATTTTGAGATTCATCTTTAATTGGCAACCAATCTTGTCCTAACTGAATAGTCACATCCGATTTTAAATATCCCGTACTTTCTACAAAAACTTCTCCAAAACCTAGAGACTTTTGAACTGCTTGTGCAGCTTGAATATCTCCTTTCTGAGCAATAATTCGAGTTACTTCTAAAGGTTTACTCCAGGGTTTAGCAACTTTAACATTCCAATAACCAGCATCATTGAGAGACCTAACTAATTCATCGACAGTTTCCCAATTATCAGTGCTATCTTGAATTGCTACTCTAATATAGTAAGAATCTAAATTTTCTACTTCCCAACGATCGTAACCAAAGTCAAAGTGTTTGGCTATCATATTATCTAGGGTTCTCAAATCGGGCAACCAGTAACTAGCCTTATATTCTTCAGGATTGCTAAACTGACCAGGTACCATTAACATTTGTACATTAGGTCGCTTAATCTTAGTAGCAAAATTCATTAAGGCTACTAATTCCTCTACACTCAAATTTGTATCAATATGAGACTGAATTACTGAAAGAATTTTTGGCAGTCGGGATAGAGTTTTGACATTAACCGACTGTTCCATAAAAGCTCGCATTAGAAGTTGCTGCCGTTGGACTCGCCCAATGTCCCCTAAATTATCATAGCGAAATCTCATAAATTGTAGAGCCTGGTCGCCATTGAGATGTTGTTCGCCCTCTTTAAGATTAATATAGAGGTGTTGACTATCATCTTGATATTTCATGTCTTTAGGTACATGAACTTTCACACCTCCAAGAGCGTCTATCAATTTTTCTACACCTTGTACATTGACTCTAATGTAACGGTCTATTCCTACCCCACCCAAAAGTTCACTAACAGCTTTTGCACTTTTGGCTGGTCCACCATAATAATTGGCCGCATTAATCTTGGTTAAGCCTCGATCTTCCACATAAGTTCGAGTATCTCTGGGAATAGAGAGTAAGGTTAACTTCTGATTTTCAGGGTCAAACCTTACCAGAAGCATCGTATCAGATAATCCTTTAAAAGAATTAACCAAAGCATGATATCCTAGATATTCATCATGGGGATATTCTTCTAAATCTGATGTTAATACCTTAATTCCTAACAACAATATATTGACGGGCCGAGTTAACTCTGGCAATCTCATACTGCTTTTGGCCAAATCTTTTTGAGAAAATACTGCTGCTTCTTCTGGAGATAGTCTTTGTTGCATTAGTGGGGTGCTAGAAAGAGATACTGCTAACAAAGCTCCTGCTGTGGCAGATATCATTGCCACTCCAGCTAAACCTAAACCTAAACCAAACCAACGTCCGGGAGTAAATTGGGAAGGTTGTTTCTGGTAATTTTCTGTTTTTGATTCTTTACTAGCGGTTGAATTTAAAAATTTATTAGCGGGCACTGGTTTCCTCACACACTAAATATTAAAATAGAATTTTTTGTCAGACGAATTTTGCTGAAAATCTCAATTTTCAACAGTTTAATATAACCTTTAACAATCATAAATGTTTACCTACCACTTTCTCTGCTATCTGGCTAATTCCTGGTAGCCATAAGGGTTGTCTTTTCCAGATCCGAACCATTAGTCCGAAAGTAACTATAAAGTAGCTAGTAGTTAGTAGGCTATTTATTAATAACAAGGTGATAGTACCAGATTCCCCTATTTCGCCTCCTAATTGCAACAAGATATTTCCTAATAACCAAATTAAGGTTAGAGTCACAATTAATCGGCTTACTGCTCTATGTTGTAGACTAGCCTTTTGACGAAGCAAAATCCACATTGCGGGAAAGAAACCTAATATTGGAGTTACTAACAAAAATAGTTCTTGACGGTTGATGTGAGGATTTTCAAGTTGGTCGGTATTTTTCATCTTTAGTTATTTGGGTTATCGGTAAAAGTAAAATTTTTGGCAGTATTTAAATGCTTAAGCAAAATTAATTACCATTATTTATTCCCTGTAATTTTTACAGCATCAGCTTTTTAGTTTTAGAGTATGTGTAATTAATTTTGCATGACTACTTAGATAATTAAAATTAGGCAGATTATGCTTAAGCTAATATACATTTATATTGAGAATAGTAAATATAGCAATATGATTTGAGTTGTGAGATATTGGAGACTTTTAGGTATGGAGGCACTATTGCTACAGGAAAGAAGAAAAAAATGTATCTTCTTCATAAGATAACTGCTATATTCTATCCTTTTAAGGAACATCTCAATTCTCGCATCTGATTCCTGATTGCTATATAACAGGAAAAAAGAGTAGGGAAAGACATTTAATTGATCGGGATTTTTTTAACTCAATACGTATATTCACAGTTAAAATCTGCAACAGCTTATTAGTTATATCATAGTAATCAACCCAAATATTACTGCTATATTATCTATCTTTCTTTCTATATAGAAATAAAATAATTTTTCTCCAACTAATGAGATTTTAATTTTTATATAACGTTTGTCAAAAAGCTTGAGGTACAGTTGTTTTTCTTCTTTTCTCTCTTGGTGCGCGTTCCCTCTCTTGGTCAGCATTCTCCTACGTCTGTCGCACCCCGCGGGGTTGCACCGCTATTCCCTGTTTCCCGAATTACTACGACTTACTCCCATTCTATGCAACGTCCTTACCTACTCATTAAAACAAATGAATTTTTTACCTCATAAGAGAGATGAGAATTGCTATATATAAAATAAATACATCCTAAATAGTTGTTGAGAATTTTGGTCAAACTTTAAATTACACTTCGCAGTCTTTTAGACTCTAACAATAGTTGGATAAAATTCCTCTTTAATCAAGCCTAAAAACTAAACTAGGACTTCTCCATCTACACATTCTGATAATAAATAATTAAATTAGTGTTAAAATTTACGGTAATCCAGTAAGTAGGAGAACATTTACTCTAATGACCACTACCGATAAGAAATCTATTGTTATCGCCCCATCTATATTATCAGCAGATTTTAGCCGTCTTGGAGATGAAGTCCGAGCTATAGATAAAGCTGGTGCTGATTGGATTCATGTTGACGTAATGGATGGCCGTTTTGTTCCTAACATTACTATTGGTCCATTAATTGTCAAAGCACTTCGTCCTGTTACTCAAAAACCTCTTGATGTCCACTTAATGATTGTGGAACCAGAGAAGTATGTTGAAGATTTTGCTAAAGCAGGTGCTGATATTATATCTGTTCATGCAGAACATAATGCTTCACCTCATTTACACCGAACTCTAGGCCAGATTAAGGAGTTGGGTAAGCAAGCAGGTGTTGTTCTTAATCCTTCGACACCTCTAGAATTAGTTGAATATGTTCTAGATTTGTGTGACTTAGTATTGATTATGAGTGTTAACCCTGGTTTTGGAGGCCAGAGTTTTATTTCTGGAGTAGTACCTAAGATTCGTCAGCTTCGTCAAATGTGTGATGAGCGAGGACTCGACCCTTGGATTGAAGTTGATGGTGGCCTTAAGACTAATAATACTTGGCAGGTATTAGAAGCTGGTGCTAATGCTATTGTTGCAGGTTCTGCAGTATTTAAAGCTGATGATTA
>JAAUYL010106282.1_pt1 | contig 15417 bp, 11 predicted proteins | sample 7278011 | NCBI WGS metagenome assembly JAAUYL01 (sample SAMN14350225, study PRJNA611818) | marine sediment metagenome | isolation source: surface marine sediment (1.8m) | place: French Polynesia: Moorea | collected 2018-08
ACACACCTCGGAATTTCTCCGGTGCACCGTACGGCGACCCGGGATATGACCCGAGTTAAGGTTTTGTTTGGGTCAAATCCGGGTCGTCCCACGGACACATATTGGAGGGGGGACAACAGCCAAAGGGAGTGTCGGGGCTGGCAAACGGTGCGGTTCCAATCAACACCTTTGAGTATGGAGAAATACTTGAATCTTGTATGCAATCGTACATCATGACATTATTGGATGTTTTGAATTTCAGTGTATATCATGTTCCAAGGAACCGACTCGTCCCTGACCGTGTCTGGCACCAAGATCTTTGGGATCGTCCAGTTTGAGTTCCCAGCACCTCCTCCTGCAGAAGAGGTTGCTGCTGATGACCCTCGGTTTGCTGTAACATAAGACTGACAAAAAAGCAGACACTGCTTGTGAATTGAACACAACACATCTCTCGTGGCCTAGATATTTATCTGTGTATTTCACAAAGCTGGACAATATACGAGTATTTAGCTTATGTACATGTAATCTTTAGTTATAATAATAAACATGAATTTTCATTAGGCATCAGAATTTTCTTCCTCGTTAACCTTGGATTTTTTTTCGAGACGACTTTCGAAGGGCTTTAATGCTGGTGACAGTATTGTGGTCCAGATCCTGCAGATCCAATAATCGTTTCATGTAAGCTTTCAATTCTGACGCCCTTGCTCTCCTCGACAGATTCGGATTTCTTAGCTTGATGACCCGCTTGGCTCTCGATTTGACCAGCTTCGTAGCTTCTCGAAGGATGTCTTTGGAGTTCCAACATGAAGCAGACAAATGGAATATCGTCTGTGAGCTACCTGATACAGGTGTCTCCAACAATGCAAGTGTCTTTTCTAGCTTCCTCAATTCCAGGTCTTGGGCGTTAGGATTCTGGTGTTGCAGTACATTTTGACAAAGTCGCTCATAATAGTCGACGAAAGCATTCAGGCAGTCAGGATAGCCTCGTTTCACCACGGCATGAAGGGGTGTCTCTCTTATTGTTATTTGGTTCTTTGGTTTTGTAGCATGGTTGGCCTTGGTAAAGAGGCCTAGGACTAACTGTTCCACATCCACTTCCGGCTGACCTTGATGATCCTTCAGCAGCTCGAATAATTTTTTGCAGTGTTCGGTATGATATTCAAAAAGAGATATCAAGAGGTCGCGATTGCCAACGCGACAAACTGTGTGCAGGGCGTTTTCTCCCTTACTTTTTGTGGCCTGTTGAGTAAAGTCCATCTCCTTTTTGAGTTTAGCGACTGTGTCAAGGCAGCCATGACTTTTTCGAAGTGATTCCAGGACCAATGTCATCATTGCAGGACTCTCCGACAGAATTGCATCTTGCAGTATGTTACATCTGTCAAAGTCCATTATTTTTAAGACTTCTCTTATTGTGACATTTAGCTGATTGTGTTCCTGAGCGTTGTTTAAGATCCAATCCAAGAGGTCGACAATGTATTCAAAGACTTCTTTGTTGGCAAACCTAGCGGCAATGTGGAATACCGTTCGCTGATGCTTGTTTTTACATGTGACAAAGTCAATAATCTTCTTGGTTGGATTGTTTATTGGTTGATGTCCATTGCCATTAAGCAATGCGTTGGCTTCTTCTTCCTCTGTATTTTCAGGGAGTGCCTGATTTGCTTGGGTTACGACGTCTTTGCAAAGTCTGCCATAATGAGAGAGCATGAAATGAACAGCCTCTTTGGTTGTCATTCTTGCCAGGCTGTGAAGTAGTGTTTCCTTTAACTTTCTCGATTCATGGAACAACTGTAGCCTTTGCATGTTGTCCCTGGTCTCCTCAGCGGATGGAAATGGTAGGCGACATTCAATCATCTGCTTCACCAAGGTGACAATGTTGTCCTCAAGAGCAGTTAGCAGGATCGAGTAAAATCGACGGTGGTCTGTGTGACATTTGTTAGGCTCCTCCAGAATCCATTCCGCGTCTCTTCTCTTGGTCAAATACGCGTCGTTCCAGGTTCTGGTAAACTTCAATCGCTTGATTGGATCAACGTGGAACTTTTGCAGGATGACATAAATGCCAATGCTCAAGATGAGCAATCCCACAGACAATCCATAATACCATTGAACAAGGACTGACCTGGAGCCCTCTCCGTCTTGGCAAATTGTCCGATAGTCGCGTAAATTGTCATTTCCATTAATGACAGGCCAGATACTCGAGGTACAGTTGGTTGGCAATATCCTGGAACTAGTGGCATCATAGTAGCATCTGCGACCGGAAGTTGCCAGCAAAGTGGTGTCACTGACAGGAAAGCATGTCAGTATGGGTGGCAATCCATAAGAGTCCATTTCTGGCGTGATGGCGAACGTGCAAATAGTTAATCCAGTCCAAACCACAACAGTGGATATGACACTGCTGACAGCGAAGCTATTGGTGTACTCATTGAAGGTTATGCAGGGCCAGAAGACATTGGTCAGGATCATGGCAATATCCTTCTCCCTGCTCATTGACACGAATCTCCACAGCCACATCAACTGGAATGCCATTGACGCCAGGATCACTAACCATGTCAGCCATTCCAAATAGACTCCAATGATTGCCCATGTCAAGAGTCTCAAAGGGATGACCACCACACTGAGCAATGTCAACAGGAGGACATCTGCCAACTGTTTTCCGGACAACTTGGTCGCCTTCGTTGGCATGGTCAAGTAGAGCTGGACAGTGGTCATGGTGAGCCTGATAATGCTCAAGACAATAGCGGCCAATTGGTAGCTGGACACGTTGCCAACCTTGAGGACAATGCAAATTTGGAGGACAGCTTGGGGTCCGCTCTCGAACGTGGCCTCGGACATGTTGAACCACTGCAAGTAGGACTCACGCTTTGACAACTCCAAGATTGCCTGTCGCACTCTCTCCTCAGCCTTGGTCAAGTGTTTTCCGTCCAGCTGTTGTCTACTTCGTTGACCATTCTCCTGATCATGCCGTTCAATCTCAAGTCTGAGACGGGTCAGGTCTTTAATGGTCTCGTTCTTCTCTTTCAAGGCTGGGCTTGAGGTAGTACCAAATGTAGTGGCCAACTTGAACTCCTGGAAAATGCCACAAGGGTGACCACCATTTTCTTGTGCCTTGCTCATAATCATCAGGCTCGACAGGTTTCTTTTTGCACAGCCATCCACAGGCTTTGGTTAGAGTCAAAGTGATGACCTTAATAATATACAGGAAGAAACATGGAGCAAAGACGAAGAACATGGTCCATGTTCCCAAAATAACGCGTCCTCGTCTGAAAATTAATCAATTACTCAACTTTAATGGGTTTTGATTGCACATGTCAATAGTTGAGCTTGCCTGTAAAATGAATATGCTGACATGATGTCAGTCGCGATGTCAAGGGCTGTGATGATGACATATCGCACGAAAAACTTGGCTGCTTTGTAATTGTCGAGCAAAAATCGTGCAAGTCGACTGTTTCTCCGTGCATTTTCCAGCTTCCGAAGCAATCTGCCACAAAGACAGTCGAGCAAAAGGTCCTGAAACCAAATATTGCTATTCTTAGATTATTATGGCACACTATTTACTATCAGCTACTCACGTTGGCTTCAGCTCCAACCTCAATTGGATCGGGATCTAGCTCAATAATTTCGTCCCCTGCCATCTTTTGGTAGTATTTTCGTTGCTTTGTCGTGAAACAATTTCCGACTAATGATTTCGATTTTTTTGCCTTTATGAGGTCACGCTAGAGCTTAGCTCGGTTTCATAGATATTTTAAGCATTCTGTAGAGCCTCCATAGGCAGCACAATTTTGTAGAAGACGCAATAACGGAGCGTACAAAAACCTCTAGTGTACTTTGATATTTATATGACTCATACGGGCTTGGCAAAACAAGTCAGGTCAGTCAACGTGCTATATTGGATTTACATTTCAAAAGATTGTCAAACTGATTTTTCTGTGCTTGATACGAGTACAACCACCCTGTATTTTTTGAAGTACGCAACAGGCATTAATGCTCCAGGCATCAACCGTTTCTTATGTAATGGTATTGTTCCAAGTTGTGCGTAGAAACCAAGAACTGTATGGGGGACCGCGTTAACTATATATCAGTCTACTGCGTATCTACCTAAATATAAACTTAGTAGAAGATTATTGCAGTATAATTATGGGAGCTTCTGCCAAGCCCATGAATCGAAATTCTTGAGTTGACATTATGGCTGGGCAAGTTTAATACGTGACCAAAAAGATGTTACAAACCATACCTAAATAAATAGTAAGAAGATGGTAAGTAATCTAGGAAAACTTGGCATTATAAAAAAGGAAAAAAAAACTTGACACTGTATTTTTAGGACTAATACACATGTAAGAGCCAGTCTATACTCCATTATTACCAAATTAGCTCGCATTTGGAAGGTAAGGGAATTGTCATAAATATTTACCTGCATTGATAATTTTGATTTCTTGCAGTGATCACCATGTCGGAAAATAATTGTGGTGAGGTGACGGAGGTCATCAACTTGGGTCCAGCAAGAGGAACCCGACTTGTCTCCAAGCGCTATGTCCAACTTACTGACAACGAGCTTCGACACTGCGTTGTCGGAATCGTCCTGAATAACATCATTGTGCCTAGCCTCCGGGTTTACATTGACAAGAAACTGGACGTGTTCTATAGGAACCTGGTCAGCAAATATCGGATCGATTCCCCAGAACTGAACACCCTCGTTGATCCCGCATCGGAGGGCTTCCAGTTCGAGTATCGCAGCACCTCCTCAAGAAAATGGGTCCCCAGTCGCCATGAGCTTGCCATGCTCTACATGGCTGATTACATGGTCCATTTCAAGGAGATCACCGACTCTGGATTTGATGCTTCTGCTACACTCAGCGTTCTCGGCAAGGGGGTCTGCTTTTCGGACAAGTTAAGAAGGGCGGCACAGCAAGTGCGTTTTGTAGTCAGAAACAAGTGGGCCCACTATGATGAGACTGCTTGGACGATGCAAAAATATCAGGTCAGCTTCGACTTCTTCGACAGCCTCGTGTCAGCTCTCGACGGCAACTTGGTGAACACGGTCGAGCTTAAGAACAGCATCCAAGATTGGCGAAAAGATGGAGTCGCCCTTCTTGGAAAAGACGTCGAGCAATGTCTTATGAATAGGGTTCGCGGGCAGCTCCAGACAATCAAGGATCTTGTGCTGAAACGAAGAGAAGAGCCTCCGGAACTGATCGGGCAGTTGAACAAATACACCGACTCCTTCACTTCTGCTCTAACTCAAGTAAAATCGTCCATAACGTCCATGCATTCCGACATGTCAGTTGGGTTTCAAAAAGTCATTGATCATGTCACATCGACAGCTCAACAACAACAACAACAACAACAACAACAGTCACCTCCATCCTCTGTCCTCTTCACCATGCCACCGAGGAATCTGAATTTCTGTGGACGAGCCCAATTGCTTGACGAGATGAAGGAAGTCTTGAAAAGACCGGAAGGACCTGAACTTCCGAAATTCCTTGTCATTTCCGGACTGGGTGGAGTGGGCAAAACCAGCCTTGCTGTACAAGTTGCCCACGATGTCAAGGCTCTTTTTCCAGGGGGCATCTACTGGTTGACGGCAGACTCGGAATTGGGTGACAATACCATAAGATCGTCGCTGTTCGGCCTCGTCCGTCAATACGGGATAATGAGCAAGGACCTGGACGACAAATCGCTCCTGGACACAGTGATCCACCACATCAAATCGAACGCTGACGGAGACCGATGTCTCATTGTCATTGACAATCTGGATCTGGTCAAGCTCTCGCCTCTGGCCAACAAGCTGGTCAACGGCTCCTGGTTGAACGATTTCAAGATCACGGGCATCGTCACAACCAGACTCAGACGAGAGATCGTGGCAGATGGGAGCTTTTTCAAATATTCAACTGAGGTCGTCAGCCTCGAATCATTCAACGAAGAGGACGGGGTGGCGTTCCTTAAGCAGCGAGTCCGACGAAACATCGATGACAAGGACTGCGTTGATCTTGTGGAAGAGCTTGGGGGATTGCCATTAGCCCTGGATCAAGCGGGGGCCTACATAAACATATCCAGTCAAGGCTTTCAAATATCGGAATATGTCGAGCGTTTGAGACATGAAAAGACCAGGCTACGAACGCTGAACAAGAAGCTATCCTATGCCGCTTCCAAGGTTGAAGATCTGCTTGAATCCGATGAGTCCCGTCTTGCCGTGAAAACCACATGGAGCGTCAATATGGCGGCCATAAAGGAAGAGAACCCCACCGCCGAAAAGATTTCTCACGTGCTGGCTTTCCTTAGTCCCAGATTCATTCCCAAGACAATCTTCAATCCAGGATTGCCCGAGTTGCAGGAGCCCGACTTGGTCGAGTGTCTTACAGATGATTTGGACATTAATGATGTCATCTGCTCGCTCACAAGGCTATCATTGTTCTCGGAAATCCAGAATGGCTGTGTCCAAGCTCACCGGCTGGTACAGGACATCATAAGGGAGGACGTGAAGATGCAGGGCAGAACCGAGATCACCCTTCAAAATGCACTGAGTATGCTGGCCCACGCTCTGTCCAAAGTCAGGTCCCCAGAAGAATACCTGTCGGAAGAGGCAAGAGAGGTTGACTGGACCGTTCCAACATTGGTCCCATGGTCCATCATCATGGAGAATGTGGTCCACTTTCTGGACCAACATCTAACTGATGACCGGCTCCTCAACGACGAAGACTTTCCTTTGACAGCAAAACTGAGCGTCCTTGATCATGCTGCAATTCACGCCATGACCACGTTTCAAAACAGCAAGGCCAAGGCTCGACATGACCTCATGATTGATATAATGATACATCAAAGCAATCCGTATGTTCCGAAATTCTCGCTTGCAGTTACGCCAGAGGACGTTGAGAAGATTGGCAAGCTGATGGAACCTGGCAGTAATATTATTGGCCAACCTGCTATTGGAACAGTCTCAAAGCTGGAAGAGCAGGAGCTGACATTCAACAAGCTCATGCTGGAAGGTAACACGTACATGGAGAAGAAGGAATACTTGGATGCCATCAGAGCCTTCAACTCTTGCTTGGACTACGAGTTGCTCAAGTCCAACTCCAGGACCAGAGCAATCATCCAGTGCATGAATGCGCACGTCTTGAATGGCAGCACAAGTCTTGCCAAGGTCATGGCCGAAGAGGCTCTTGCCTTGGCTCAAGACAACGTTGAAGCATTGTCGTGTCTGTCCCAGTGCTACTTTCAGCTTTCATCGTCCCGGATCACTGATCACCATGGAATAGCAGGTTTCGTATCAGTGGAGCAGTTCTCCTACCAAGCTCTATGCTGGGTGTTTTCAGCCCTGTCCGTTCGAGTGGCCAAGAAAAATCAGGTCGAGTTGCCCGGTCCCAACGCTGTTGATCAATGTCAACGAGCCAAGTCTGCCCACATCCATGTGGTCAGCTGTGACAAGCACCTGATGCATCTGGCGAGAAAACCGAAGACAATGAATCGGGTGATACTGCTAAGATCCGGCCACTACACCATCACGGGAGAGGATCTGTCAAACCTGATCGGCACCCCGGGATTATTTACAGTCCTTGTTGGCGACCCCTATGGCGGCAAAGACATAAGAGCCACAATTGACGTCTTGGGAGACACTTGCATCAGTGACACGTGCTTCCTCGTTTACAACATTGACATGACAATGCATGATGACAACTTGGGCATTGTGGTGGCCAGTGGTCTTGCTGGTTTCGTCAAATGCAACTTTCGGGCACTATTGAACCACCACCATGATGAAGTAGGATTGTCCAAAGAGGATTACAATTGTGCCGTGGGTGTATGCTCAGGTGGTCAATGCTTTTTCCTGGACTGTGAAGTTCAGGAAAGTCCCGGATTTGGTGTCAAGATCCAAGGCAGCGATGGAGATTGCGCCGCCACACCAGTAGCTGTCCTCAAGAACTGTCACGTCCACTCGTGCCAGAGCATCGGGGTGGCTTGCAAAGACGCCCATGTGCTTGTCAAAGGGTGTCGCGTTAATTCCAATTGCGCTGGCATCAAGGTCCTCGGGTCCAGAGGTCAAATGGTGATCGTTGACAGTGAGATTGATAGTAATATGGGTGGTGTCGAAAACGGTCAACCCAACAGTCAATTTGAAGACAATCATCCCATCGACAACAATGACGAAGAAGCTAAGGAGTCAACTCTAACCGTGTCGCGATCTTCAATCCATCACAACATTATTGGCTACTCTTCCATAAATAGTTCCAGGACTGTCAACCTGGAGTCCTGCTCCATATTTTCAAACCGGAAGCATGGCCTCTGGCTGATCAACGATCACACGCATAGCACAACCATACAAGGCAACGACATCTTCAGGAACCGAGTTGGAGCCATTCTCATTTCCGGTTGCAAGAAAGTCTGGATCATGAACAACCACGTCCACGACCACACTGGATCTTGGTTGAAGCAACTTGAAGAAAGCAGTTACATGTCAGGAATAAACAGCAAGGAGACTTCTGCCGGGATGTCCGAACCGGCCTTACTGGCTGCCAACGATGTCCATCACAATGACATGACATTTTCCTCGATATCTAGTGTCAAGGTTAACATGGAAGGACGATGTCTTCGATGCAATCTTCCAAGGGCTGAGCACGTTTGCCAGCGATGTGGCAAAGTATCCTATTGCAACCAGACATGCCTGGACAGGGACAAGACTGACCATGGCCCTTTTTGTGACTACTTTGCCAAGGAAAACACCTGCATCGTGGAGGCAACAGTCACGCTTCCCTACCATGATGAGCTGAAAAAGTATGAAACAAACGGCCGACCTCAATTGCTATTCGATTTTCTGCTCGGTGTGGATGGGGACAACATTGAATATATGCCAGTGATTTCGAAGCTATTTCAAGGCACAGTCGTCGTGTCAGGAAAGCCCGCCAAGAAAATGGCTGCTATTGTCAGTCAGTTTGGGAAAAGCGATCAGGTGATTGGTTACTACAAGTATATCCTCTTCCAAGGGAGGTTGATTGGACAGAAGAACGATGTCGCTACTTTGGAGCTGAAAACTGACCGGTTCCACTTCTCCTGGCTTGATCAAGGTGGCATTCCAATCTGTAACACCTGCAAGAAGCGACCAGTGCTGGCCAATCATTCGCATCCAAAGTGTGCCGACTGTCTTGACAAGACCATACTGAAAATCACACGAGGGAGGGGAGGAGCAGCATCATCACCCTGGATCCAGGGTTGGAAGATCAAGATATTTGCAGGTGGAGCTCTTGTGGTGGCATCAATGTTACTAGCTCTCTGGTGGCGGCAGCATGACCCTCAAGATGCTGTTACATTGGACAGCAGTCAGATCAAATTGGAACTATAAAAAATTACTACACGATGAACAATGTATGATAATAAATATTAGAAGCCTGCTAATAAAACATTCAATTTTCAGCTAAGTAAAAAATCAAATTTATTTTTCACATGTGAAAAACAAAAAACCCTAATTTTGATGGCAGTGGCAAAAGGCAAAAGAATTTATACGATCCTCTCTTATGTAGATTGAACCCATTGTCCATTATTACTGAAAGTATCCGACGACAAAGCTGTCGCAGTTGTGGCTGGAGCAGGTGTATTGCTGAAAAAAAATCGTTAAGCTCTTCCTCTTATCGATGCAGCTTAGGTAAGGTGTCTCACCAGGGTAGCGGGAGAGTTGGAGGCCGCGGTGCTGACGTCCACGACGTAGTTGTTGTTCTGCTCCAGGTTGGGGACGTCGTGAAGGGTGGTGCTGGTGCCGTGATCAACCTCGACCTCGAGGGCCCAGGTCTCGGAGACGCCCGCGGGTGGGGGTACCACGTAGAAGGTGGCGTTCTGGCAGGCTGTCAAGATCGAGTATTCTATGGCAGATCCGGAACTAAACAATAAAATATTGTGAAATGGAGGAAGATACGAAAAGTGTGCTTGTATTTGTACCCGTCACTTTCAAACACTTGGTAGAAGGGGGCGCTGCAATCGCTGGCATTCGAAGGCTAAAATAACAAACCTATAGATTGGGGAAAAATGTTTTGTTAAGTTATTTTCTACCAAAGCGCAAAGAGCGAGGGTGGCGAGGATGGCAAAGGACTTCATGATTAGATTAGAAGTTGTTGTTGTTGGAAGTGCTTGAAGTTGCTACTTTTTCAACTCTGACTTTCTCTGGGAATCCGCATGCCTTTTATACCAATTTTCGCCATAAAATTGTTATTGTCAATTCATTATCGAGCATGATGAAGACGCATCTTGGGTAATAAAATGACTTTCCAGAAAGTCAAAGATAGGTACTTTCAGTGGAAACAACATTTTCTGTCAATTCAGAAATGCATGAAATATCCAGCTGTCAAATCAAATACGAAAATAAGATCATTGTTTTAAATTGGAATTTTGTTGTAGGTGTATTAATTATGTCAAAGAGATAAGAAATAATGTAAACATTAGCAGCTAAACATTTTCAGTGCCATTGACGATTTTATCATGGAGATTCCGTACGATCAAATTGTGATTGGCGCTGGTATCAACGGATCCTGGACGGCGTACCACTTGGCCAAGAATGGTCAGCGAGTCCTCCTCCTGGATCAGGTTCAAACTGTCCAGTTTAATCAAAAGCTTAAATGCTTCAATGAATTGCTTAGTTTCCATTGCCTCATTCAAGAGGTAGTTCCCATGGTCAGAGTCGCTGCATCCGGACCACCTACGCTGAAGACTACATCATGGCAATGATGAAGGATGCCTTTAAGCAATGGCGCGATCTTGAGCAGGACTCCGGAATTAAGCTATACACGTTGGCAAATCTTCCTTGCAATCTTTGATGAATTTTTGCTATTGAGTTGAAATATTTAGGGAAACCGGTTGCCTGAGCATGGGCCATTGCCAAGATGATCACATCAAAGAAATCATTGATTCTTTTGAAACCAACGGGTCTCCATATGAAAAGTGGTCTTGGGATGTCTTGAAAGCGAAATATCCATGTGTGAAGGCTGATCCTGGATACGTTGGCATTTATGATCAAAACGCTGGAATCTTGTTTTCTGACAAGGCCCTCAAAGCAATCTGGGTATACAATACCATCTTCAATAGAGATGTGAATAAGATCTCAATCATTGGTATATCCAGGATGCTTGTACAAAAGTTGGCGTGAAGATCATGGACAATTGCCCAGTGACATCCTTAGTGGCCGAATCATCCAATCCTGTCAAGGTTGTCACTGAAAAACGCGGGGTTTTCTCGGCAAAATCATTAGTTTTATGCGCCGGACCTTGGACCAACAAATTGCTTTCAAGCTTGGGGTATGATTCAAATCAATTAGTTTTCTAAAACACTTTTTTGTCACAATTATTGCTTATAAAATACAGATGGAGACTCCCCCTGACTCCAGTCAAGATTCCAGTCTACTATTACCGATTCAGAGATTTTATTCCCCACTGTTTTATCTATCGCAAAGGAGACCATCACGTCTGGGGCTTGCCTTCCATTGAGTACCCCAACATGGCCAAGGTATTGATATACTTTAAAACTTTTTGTTCCAGTTGAAAAAAAGTAATTTTTTTCTACAGATTTGTCTGCACGACGGACCGGAAGTGGATCCAGACTTGAGAGATCACGTGTCAACGGAGGATTTGAAAACGACACTGACAAAATTGATACAAATCCACTTTCCTGAAGTCGATCCCAAGCCTGCCATCGAAGAGTCGTGCATTTACACGGTAAAAACATCATTAAGGCAATAGAAAAAATACATTTTTTACTCTTTCAAGATGAGTCCAGATGGTGTTCACATTCTGGATCAGCATCCTAGACATTCCAACATCATTGTTGGATGTGGATTTTCAGGTAAGATACTGGCTTTTTTATTTTAACTTTAATATTGTCCTTATTTTGTTTTAATGCAGGGACTGGTTTCAAGCTTGCCCCAATTACTGGAGAAATGCTCGCCAATCTGGCTTTAAACAAGAGACAAAAGCATCCAATTCATCATTTTTCAGCCAAAAGATTTTCTTCAAAATTGTAAAAAATGTCCAAATATCAAGAAAACAAAGGAGAGTTCAACGAGCGTACCTACAAAGAGTCTAGACATATAATATACATTATACATGCACATTTAAAGCTGCACAGTACAACTGCATTGTGACGGTTATAGACCTGCAGCAAAAAAACGCATTGCGTAGCACATGCAGTTGCTACCATTCAAGCGGAGGGGGGATTTTTTGCTCTATCCAATAAAAACCATTCAAAATCTAGAAGCAAGTTTTGAAAATACATAGTGGCATTTTTGAAATCATGGAAGACATGGACGACGAGTCCCTAAGTCCTGAAGGGCAGGACTTTGACGAAGTTGTGAGCACTTCAAATATCAGTGATTTTTCCGTGAAATCAATGTTGTGCATTTATTTCTACAGATCGTTCGAAATGACTCCTTGGCAAAAAGTTACAAGAACGCATTTATGGACGACACAACATCAGACATCACCCTGATTGTCAACGGCAGGAGGATTCCAGCTCACAAAACCATCCTTTCATTCCGTTCTGACTACTTCAAGTAAGCATATATTTCTGCTCATAAAGATAAAGTTAATGCCACTGACGAAGACTCAATTTCTAGGGCATTACTGTTCAACGGTATGCAAGAGTCCAAAGAGAATGAGATCCAGCTTAGAGGTCAGGGTGACTTGCAACCGGAAGTGTTCGAGCCAATCCTCTATTACATTTACACCGGCGAAATGGACATGGCGTCCAAGGAGCAGGACCTGATCAAGGCGATCTTGAGCGAGGCCTCCTTCTTCAACATGACCGAACTTGTCAACGAGATCGTGACCTACCTTCGCCGAAATCACCAGGATGGCATTGATTCCTATGAATGGCGTTTCCAACTCTTGACATTTGCCAGCCTCCACCAGAATGACACGCTCAAGGAGGAGATATTCCAAGAACTCGAGGCCGATCCGGACACAACCGTGCAAATGATTGAGGACATTTGTAAATTACCATTCCAAGTCGCCGAGGAGCTTTTGTCCAGATCGACATTCTGGGCCAAGGAGAAGTTGATTTGCAAAGCCGTTGAAGAGTGGATCTATGCTGCTGAGGGCAATGATAACAACAAAGACACCATCAACGATTCCAATGACTTGGCACGTGTCGTCAGGTTGCCCAACTTGACTGTGAAAGATCTCAGTGGATGGGTGCGGGACTTGAAACTGTTCTCCAGCGATGACATCCTTGAAGCCATCAATATCAAACTAAACGTCGGCGCTGATCGCCGAAAACAATACTTGAGAGGCATCCGAGGAACTCGTGGGTTTGGAATCTGTCCGGACGAAGTGGAAGATAGCGAAGAGGACTTCCCGATTTTGAGCACTTCCGGTGACAGTGTTGCCAATGTTGTGGACTGCTGGTTTCATCTCAATGCCTTGACAATTGCCGACACCATCGAGGTCATCCTTCCCCAGAATGTGATTAAAACAAAAATGATCCTTTGTAGATACTAATGTCTTGTCTTTCAGGTCATTGGCAAGAAATGGTCATTGTCAGTACATGTGTTCTCCAGGGTTGGGGACAGCGATTATGACAACAAATATGAGCGTGATCAAGGTATACCCGTGGCAGACTTCAGCAACTACATCCTGATGGTAACGCCAGTCCAGATCAGGTTTGAAGCATGTGCGGTTGGTCAGGTTTGGCTGACACTTGCCATCGATCCTGAATGTGACAACATTCAGTTGACTAAGGAGGATGTCAGGATCAATGTCATCTTTGACGACTGGGATGACAACAACATGTTCCATGACTCGAAACGCAATATCTTACTAGGTAATGTAAAGAGATAATCATATGATCATCGATCAGCTCATGATGGTTATTTGGGTTTGACAGACTCGGGTCTGAAGGACCCATCTTTCATGGGAGTGTTTGTCGTGGCACCTTTGCCAAATCCTGGACTGGATCAGCACAATCCAACCGCAGTCTTGTTCAACGGATCCACCGATCACAACCTGACAACGTGCACGGGGTTCGTCTACCATCCAATTCTAAGACACCCCTGTTTTAATAGCGCACCACCGGAATTTTGTCTTGATGCATCATCATTTGAAAAGGCAAAGAGCAATACCATTATATTGACGTTTGGACAACCTGTTGTTCTTGACAGTTTCCGGTAAAGCATTCTTTTAAGTCACTCATTACAATTGCCAACGAATGTAACTTCGTTGTCATCAATCACAGGTTCCTGCTGCCGATTGGCGAGTCCCCACTAGAGTTTCAGCCGACATTTCATTTCCGGATCCTTGTCAGTGAGGATTGTCAAAGTTGGGACAGGATTGCTGACAGCACCAAGAGACCATGTAGAGGCTGGCAGACGGCAAAATTCGAAAAGAGACCTATTGGTAAGGATATCAAGTGCCTGGAAACTTTGCCTTACAGTTGACCAAATCCATATTTCTGTTTCAGTTTTCATTTTGTTCGAAGGAACACAGTCCACTCTCGAGAAGAACGGCAAATCAGTGTTTGGTCTGGTGCATTTTGAGTATCCAGCTCCTTAACTAAGCTTCACCAATGGAAAATACGATTATGCGGATATATTTTTGCAACAATGTTGTAATCGCACTTTTGCATGTTAAATAATCTCATCAAGAGTAAAGTTTTCTCAGGCGGTTGATTTTCTTCGGCAATTGGGCAGCCTCGTCCGCCAAGGACCGGAAGCTCACGTCAAAGTCATGATTTCCGGTTCCACCCAAAGATCCTGACGTTTTTGCCCTGATGGTTTGCTCGCAGATTTCGGCAAAGCTGCCCTTCAACAGGAGGTAGGCTTCCTTCTTGGCATGCAGTCCAGACTTCTCCTTGGTCAATCTTAGGGAGTTGAAACATAATCAAGTATCTAATTGTAATTATAAAGATTTCCTACCTAGGGACCTCCTTGTTCAGTACAGAAACTCGACTGGCTTTTAATGCCCGACTTAGTCCATTGATGAACAATTTCCAGGTGGCACCAAGTCCTCTTGTGACCAGCTCACCCTTGCGTTTCTCAGCCTTTTCCAACCTGCACCTGAAAATACATCATAGGCATCCACTTCCTGTTTTGAAAAAAGTAACTATAAATAGTGAAGAGATTGTAGTACTTTGGACCACAATCAGGCTTGTGGAATAGAAGATACACGCCGTAGTAAGGAATCATCATTTTTGCTTTTTCAGCTTCAACAGCTTTCTGTTCCTTTGCAATCACTTCATTCAGTTTCTTCAGTTCGGCATTGACATGTTCAAGAGTGCTGTCAGCTTTGCTGATTTCTCTGCCAATAGAGATCAGCTCTGACTCCAAGTCATCTCTCTCCTTCCTGAAAGTTAGCTTGACAATTATTCAATTAAAACTACCGGTCACAGTCAGGCATGCACAACAAATACATTGATTCTGGAATTTCAAACAATGGCCCATATGACCATGTTGGTAGGTGCCCATGATGTCCTGGGACCAAATAT
>JAAUYL010072444.1_pt1 | contig 15390 bp, 20 predicted proteins | sample 7278011 | NCBI WGS metagenome assembly JAAUYL01 (sample SAMN14350225, study PRJNA611818) | marine sediment metagenome | isolation source: surface marine sediment (1.8m) | place: French Polynesia: Moorea | collected 2018-08
TCGATCATCTTTGATTGCAGCTCGACACGGCATGAACGGAGGACGCAATGACGGCATCCAGAACGATCAGGAGGTGACCAACGACACCGGGATGAAGTTCGACAACAACAATAACAACGGGAACCCCAACACCCCCTCGGGGTCCATCCCGCCGCCGCCCCCGGCTCCCCCCACATGGGCCACCAACACGACGAAGACGACGACGATCAACGTGCCCAAGTTGAAGCTGGACAAGTTCCCGAGTGTCCTGGCCCCCGGGATCCCGATTGGTAAGCAGTCCAAGGGCAAGGGCAAGAACGGCAACAGGAAGAAGAACAACCGGCGCGGTGGAAACAAAAACAACAACAACCTTATCATGAACAGCAACGGCAACAGCAAGAAGGAGTTGGTACCGATGGGCCCCTTCCCCGTGGTCTCACCAGGTAAACTATTTGAATCCATTAATTTCAGATCAAGATTTGAGATTTGGCCAAGATGTGTTGTGAATTTTTGCCATCGCCCACGCTTCTCACGTTGGATTTTCGAGAAAAATGTAAAATATTTCTGAAGATTCTGTGTTAAATGGCCAGGTCAAAAATACGCATTGGAACAAATATCCCAAAGTTTTTGTGCTGTTTTTCGTTCTTCTTTTCCTTATCAAAGAACAAACTTTAACTCGGTTCCACCCTTGCCCCGACTCATCTTGATCTATTTTGTGTACAAAATCTTATTTAGTGAATCCAATGGAAAGAATCCAAAATGGCCACCAAACCGGTAAAAAATCTGGAGGGTATTTACTTGGGTCGATTTGTAACCCCGCGAGCCGTGAGCGCGATAAATTGACGCAGCGTGGCGCATGTTTTTGTTTCACAGATTTTTTTGGTCCTTTAAAAAAATAATAATTTAATTATTTCACCCAATTTTAGGCACCAGAGAGTCGGCTTTCGTCCACGCCATTTCGAGCGCGGGCGTGGCACATGCTTTGACGAGGGCGTGTTCGAGTGGCGAGCTGGAGAACTGCGGGTGTGACCGCTCACTAAGAGGCATGTCTCCCGAAGGATTTCAGGTAAAATTCATTTCCATGATTTTAAATTGCACATTTGTTGAGTCTAAATATTGGCTTAAAATCGTACGCAAGCTCACTTTCAAAATCAAACAAAGAGAAAACTCGGCAATGCAAATTTCATAGTGCAACACGACACTGAAGAACAATGTGTTCAATGATTGCCAAAGGTTCTACGACAAAACGCACCCCCATCTTCGGACCCTTTGGTCTTTGGGGGTGTTTTGACCCTGAACCTTTCTTTGGAGAGCGTATCGAAATCGAACCTCTTCGAAAATAATTCGTCAATTTTAAGAATGCAGTTTCGAAACCTGGCGAAGCCTTGACTAATGACTTGATCAATAAAGACGAATGGTAACTGTTATTGCCTACCCTAGCTCTGGCAAAATCTAAATTAATTTCATATTTTTCAGTGGTCCGGTTGTTCGGATAATGTCGACTTTGGAATCACATTTTCCCGGAATTTCGTGGACGCCCGGGACCGACGGAAGAGCCGGAAAAATCCCCGGAAAGCAAATCCGTTGATGAACTTGCACAACAACGAAGCCGGACGAAAGGTAAAACATAGATAAATGTAAATTACCCAGTTTCACGAAAAAAAAGTTAGAATAGCTTACCTCCCAAGGTGCTGGTACGTCATATTATAGAGTCATACTTAGTTCCCCTAATACCCTCTCATTATCTGTCACCCGCCAAACACTCTCAAAAGCATAGAATGGAGAGGAGAGCCCAATAGCTAATAGTAATAATCCGTTGGTGGCTTTTCACGAAAAAGTATGCTCAGCCATTGTTTTAGTAGCATTCGGGTATTTCCTTTGTGAGTCAAGTTTGGTTAGGTTAGGAGAGGTGGCGCTAGTTGTGCCCTCGGGCAGGGTATAGCTTACTTTAGTATTAAAGGCGACCTCACACGATGTAGTCATTCTCTATTCTGCTGATAGAGTGGTAACCAAAAGACTCATTAATTGACCCTTCTTATGAAGACAGAGAGTATGGCTAGCGAGTGGATCGTTAAATAACTATTTATGCAGTCCTAATTGTGACGGTAGAGTGGGCTGCCCGAGGGACGCTGAGTCTTTGCTCTTTTGCTTGTGGTTTGCTTTGCTAAGATGAATGATTGTCTATGGATGGCTCAGCAAAACCAAAACAAGCGACGGACATAGCTCTTGTAATAATACACATGAAATTATCGCCCGCTTCTCAATGTTACAATGGGCTTACGTGACTATTTTAGAAATGTCCACATCATGACTCGAGCTGTCTTGGTCTTCGAAGGGTTCATTTATTTAATATTCGTGAACACTGAACAGGCAACGTACAAGACATTAATGTCAGATTTAATTCCCCTCGCTCTCCCGGGGGCTAAAAACTCAATTTCCATCTAGGGCAAAAAAGAAAGACAATTGCAAAATGGGGACCATTTTTGAGCTTGGAGCTCAAGCTCAGCCAGCTGGTGGGAGGGCGCCAAATCTATCACTATTTTTGTCCGTTCGACTCAGGGTGGACCCTAACTCACTATGTCAGCTGATTGCCCTGGAAAAAAACTAGTGAAAATAATTTGGACCAACAGGAGGCGGGGCACAAGTCAGTAGCTTCAGAATCATGGCTGTTGCCTCCTTTTTAGTTATTTTCTGTTGTTGCTTTGAAAGGCTCTTTTGTTTTGTTTCGTGAGCGTAGCTGCAGCTCCCGAATGGTGGTCTAGAGGTGGATAAATCTGGTCAAACCCTAAAGCTGTCAAGACTTGTAAATGAAGACACAAGTCGTTTCAATTTTCCTTCACCCATTTTTGGGGAGGGCCACTTTAACAGAAAAATTTGTAAAAACTTTTAAATTCTTCCTTTTTTTTCAGCTTCTGGAGAGAAACATGAAAGTCGAATGCAAGTGCCACGGGGTTTCAGGATCTTGCGAACTGAAGACCTGCTGGAGATCGGTGGCTTCCTTCAGAATGGTAAATAAATATTTCCTCTATAAAAAATCGTGAAATTGAAAAATGTTTAAATTCCAGATCGGAGAGATCTTGAAGAAGAAATTCGACAGCGCCCAGGCGGTCAGGCAGAGGAAGCGACGAGGACGGCGGATGCTGGAGCCCAAGTTCCAGAGGTTCAAGCCGCACACGGACACCGACCTGGTGTTCCTCAAAAAGTCGCCGGACTATTGTGAGTTCGACATCGGCAAAGGCTCGCTGGGGACGCACGGCCGCGAATGCGATCCGGTAAGTCATAAACCCTAGTCCCAAAGTAAACAAAGACGACTGCACCGGAAACACGTGTTTGCATTGCGTTTCCGCTTTAAAACAATTAAGTTAAGAATTTTGATTTTGATTTTTCCAGAAGAGTCCCGGCCTCGACAGTTGCGATCAGATGTGCTGCGACCGAGGGTGGAAGATGCGACGAGAACAGAGAGTTGAGCGGTGTAACTGCAAGTTCCACTGGTGTTGTTTCGTCCAGTGCGAAGAATGCTACCGCGAGGTCGAGGTTCATACTTGCAACTGAGCAAGCAATCCTTGATCGACAACCGAAAAACCTAAGCCAAAAATCATCATTCAACGACAAGAGAACCTATGCGCGAAACGTATCCCCATGTATTTCACGAACAAAAATGATTTTCTTTGGAAGCACCTCCCTCCAATCCGGACACTCAAAAATCAAGCTTTTTGTCAGCCAATCTTCAATTTTTCTTCTTTCTTCAAAAAATCACACTAAATTCACAAAAACGGAGAGCAAGCACAAAAACTTTTCGCGTAAACCATCAAGTATCCAAATATGAATATTCATCCAGATTGAGATACCGTCGACGATTTTTCCCAAGAAAGTCTTCTCAAAAGTAATTATTGTAATGTAATTGTAGCAAGTACTTAACCAGTTTAAGTAGACATCATGTGTATCTATGTAGATTGTCCGATTTCACGAAAAAAATTGTAAATAGAATATGAATTTAAATATGCATTGTCTCATATGCTTAGAAGTTATTATAACGAAAACCGTAAACTGATTGTCATGATTCAACAATTTAATCTCCTCAATTTTACAGAAAAGTTCATAATCAAATCAAAGCAAATCTCAAATAATATGTCACAAACACGAATTGTATCTCTCCTAAATACAAAACTTCATATTTAAATGTCTGAAAAAACGAAACCTAAAGCATGTTCCTTTCTATAATGCCAGAACCTAAACAAGGACGAGATCGAAATAAAAGACAGAAAAGATTGATTTAGTACATCCTAGACTGGTTATTTTTGCATTCTAAGTGATTTAACGGATTTATTTCAATTTTAAAACTTGTAAAATTGAATATTTGAATCTTCTCGTGTGTATAGATTTGTTTTTGCAGAGCAGGTAGCGGTTATTTTACCAAGTAAATTCTAGCTAAATCGTGATGATAGCAGCATGTTTGTTGGATTTCTCAGTCGACACAAAATCCTCTTCTTAATTTAAATTACACGAAATGATAACTTCTTTAAATAATAGATAAATGACGACACGACGATAATCTGGAGAGGCAGACCAGATTATTCAAACTAAATCTTCTGGTTCTTCTTGAATCCATCGATGAAATGAAGTGGGTATTACGTTGAAATCTTATTCTGAATGTGGTGAATGTACGAATGTAGTTTTGATCCATGCGATCTGCATGGTGGTACTTAGGTATTCCGTTGACTTCTTCTAACAAAAGAAGGCTGGCTTAGCTTCTCAAATTTTCTTAAAAATGTAAGTTTTGTTCGCTTTTGACTCTCATCGATTCCTGAAATTGTATTATAGTCCATTGATGCAAAAACTCGGGAAATTGCCAAAGAAGTTGAATTCCTTACCAAATTCTGTGAGCCTCACGGTTTCTCGACAAGACCGATCTGACGTCGGAGACGAACCTGAGCGCGTCCAACACGGGCAGCAAGTTGAGCAGGGCCGTGTCCGAGGGATCATTGAACCAGGACTTGATAGGAATGGCGTTGTCTGCAACGGCAAGAACAACTTCGTCAGCACCGTTATGAAGCCAAAAAAATGGTTGCCTTCTTTTCTTACCTGGGTATGATCTGTAAGCTCCCGGCGAGTTGTCCAGGATGAAGACCGACGCGAGGTCGGAGCAGATGGCGCTGAGGTCTTTGGTGTAGGACCCGAAGTCGAGGGTGCAGTGCTGGCGGTAGTATCGCCGCCGCAGGAGACCCTGCTCGTTGTCGAGCTTGTCGGCCACCGCCGTCCCGTAGATCTCCATCGAGGCCGTGAACACAACGAGATCGTACCACTGCGAAATCTGAAAGGGAACAAGAATTCGAGTCTTCTCTTTTTTGACGGGAGGAAAGTTAACTTACTATTTTTAGAAAATAGTCGACGTGCGGTCGCTTGTGGACGAAGAATCTCACTGGATGCCGGTCTATCGTGACTTTGAGTATGAAGTCCGGCGGAGTTCCCGGCATGACTGTCGGCCTCAAGACGCCGTCATGATACGAATGTATTAGGGTTTCGTCTAAGTCTAACACCAGTGTTTTTCTCTTCACTAAACCTGAAACAAGGAGAGTAGAGGTGTTGATTTGAAATCAAAGTTTTCGACTGGCATCTTACTAAGTCTGTGCCTTGACAAGGGTGACAAAGGGTAGACATTGTAGGTGATGGCCTTGTGCTGCTTGACCTGAAAAAGAGATCAAACTTGATTGAACGAACTGAATCCTTGATTTCGAGAATGTGCTCCTACCGCTCGAGTCTGTTTTCTGAAGACGTAGCAAATGAAGGACCAGACTTTTGACGCGAACAACACGAAGGTCCTGAGACGGGCGTGGAGTGTTTTAAGCATTGGGTCGCCGCTCTTGATGCTCACGGCGGTGGCGTCGCTCCCGGAGGAGTAGTTGTTCAAGGATGAGGTTGTGGTTGCTGAAGTAGTCGCGGACGACGGCGACGAAGCTCTTGTCGTTCGAGTAGTTGTAGTAGATGTAGAGGAGTAGAAGGAAGAGGTTTTTCTCTGGAGGACGGTCGACGGCGAAGACATTACCGCCCGCTTCGAAAGGCCCGAGCCACCCCAAAGGCCAGACAAGATTCGTCCCGTGTGCGGAGCCCAAGACCGAGTGCAAGGCAAACGTCGTGTTTTTGCGTTCTCGTTTTCTTTTTTCTGCGATCTTGGCTCCAGGCAGCTGTTGTAGAGATAGCGTAACGTAAGAGCGGTGACGATGTAAACAAAAAGTTGCAGATTCGTCAAAAATGCCAAAAAGACTCCAGTTTCAGAAACAGACTTAAGATTTTCTTAATGGATAGCTTGGGGGAATAAAATGACTTTTGCTGTCAAAATACAATGTTCATGACTGCAAATGAATCAGTTTTTGTACAAGAGCTCAATTTACTACAAATCTACAAATTTTGTGCCAATCTTCCTAACTTGTGGCAGATTTGAAAAGAAGTCAGCTGTCGTAGTATCGGCTGTTATAACATAGTCTCTACTTGTGGCCTTGCTTGTTTTGTACACATACACTGAAAAATGATGGCGCATATCTAGGACGAGTTCCCGCGGTAATAGTTATGGATTACGCAAGGATAAAATTAAGTCTGTTTGACCAAGACAAGATAAAACCTATGTTGTATTGTTCATGATCACTCAATTTATTTATAATCTTGCAAAGAAATTTCACCGACATTTTAATCATTACAAATATTAGTACTACAAATGATAAGATATCATATCACCATAACTTAAAACGAAATGACCAGCCACTTCTCCTCGACCTTCTCGATTTGCTTGGCCACGATTGGGTTGCGAATTCTGATTTTGACCTCGACCTGGCCTCCGACGGCGCGACGGCCGTCCATGAGGGCGAAACTGTCATGGATCTCGCATTTGGTTTCCAGAGGCTGCAACTTGATCGAGGCCGTGCCGATGAGGATGTCGCTCCTCAAGAAGCCCACCTTCGACCAAATTTCGACCTTGGCGCTGCTCCTCTTGAACACTCTAGCGCAAGACTTGTCCTTGACGTTCAGAGGCACTTTGGATGAGTGACTGTATTCGGGATTGTTGGTATCCTTGATGGTTGCCGACTTGTCTTTGAAAGGAGTCTCTTTCGGGTACGGAAACTCTAGTCTGAAAAAGAAACTGACGTATTTCGAATTCCAAGCTGGAATGGAGTCTGACTTACTTGCAATAGGAGTGCAGTTCTTTGGGGTTGGCAACGTTGAAGTTGGTCCCCCGCTCGACGATGAACTCCAACTCGTTGTCGGTGAGGTCGGAGCAGCAGACGACTTTGGAAAAGGATCGGACCTCGTAGTGGAACTTTGGGACGGGGGCGCCACGTTTGAAGGCGAATCTTAAGGAATCCAGGTCCTTCTTGGTGTGCTCCTCCATCTGCTGGAACTTGTTCATGCTGGCCACGTCGCCGACGGACTTGAAGTGGTGCCGGTTGTTGGTACACATTTTGACTTGGCTCAAGAGGTCTTTCTCCAGTTTGACATACATTTCAGACCGACTGCTGCCACTGAGCTCGCTCTCCGTGCACTCTTCCGTAGACACGATTTCAAAGTCCATTGTGACATCTAAAATAAAATCAAGTTAATCTTTTTCCACTTTCATGCAAGTTAAAAAGCTTACCTTTCGTCTGTTGTGGAGGAACCGGAAGTGTCTTGAAATCGACTGGCAGCCCACTCTGTGCAGCCTCAATCAGCTTGTCAAAACCTTTGGCTTGCCTCAAGTATTCCTTGGCCTCGACGATTTGACCAGCCTTCTTGGCCTCGAGAGCGGCCTTCTTGAACTGTGCCTGTCGCTTTTGCAACTCTGCATACTGTTTATCCTGGAGTGACATCATTCTCTTGGCGGGTGCTTTGGCCGGCACAGGTGGAGCAGGGGCGGCGGCTTGAGGCTGTTGCGGTTGCTGAGGTTGTGAAGCTGGTTGAGGCTGTTCAGCAATGGTGGCAGCCGTTGGTGCTGCTGCCGGCGCTCCAAATGGAATCGGACCGAATCCCGGAGGACAAGGTAGGTCAGCGATGACGCTTCCAAGTTTTCCGCGCTTGTGGAGCTTGATCGCCTCCTCATATTGTTTGCAAATGCGTCCCAGTCGTCGAACTCGTGATTGATTTCCTTCCGATCTAGCCTTGTTCTCGTCCTCCTTGTACTTGGCCAGCCTCTGGGCGAGAGCTTCGTCTACACTGACAGGAGGAGGTGGTGCACCGAATGTTTCAGGATCGGGCTCCGGTATCTTAGTCGGGTCTTCAGGAATGACTATAGGGTCATCTCGACTGAAGGCACGATTAAGCACCTGCTGACCTTGGCCTTGGCCTTCAGCTTCTTGTGGAGCTGGCTGAGCTGTCGGTTGTTTCGGTAAAACACTAATGTCCACGCACTCTCCAGCATTGGCTCTCTGGATCAGTTCCTCGCACTGTTTCACTGCCGAAAGACCAAACACAGCTGCGGTCTTGTCGCCAGCCTTTTTTCCCTCCAAAGCGTAAATTCGATATTCGGCTCTTTTTTGACGAAGAGCCTCGACGACTGGGTTTTCCTGACTAGGAGCTGGTTGGTCTTCTTGTTTCGTTGGCGGCCTGACCTCGGCCGACCTCTCGACGACATAATCTGGGGGTGGAGGCACTGGTGCCTGACTTCTGACCGGAGGGGGAGGCTGCGTTGGAGCTTGAGGTTGAGGCTGAGGAGGAGGCTCTTCTTGCTGAGGCGATGTCACTTTGGAACTCTGATTGCTGCTGATAATGGGAGGAATATCGTCTTCCGAAATCGCTTTGCCAGCCACGACTTTTCGACGCATATCTGTCAAGGTAGCCAGACCTCTTGAAAAGCGTCGCGCTCTCGCAGACTCCCCGGCCTGTTTTGCCGATCTCTCGGCCGACGTGTACATGTTGATCCTGGCCTCGATAGTGTCCAACAAACTGCTCCCCGCACATTCTCTCGCATCACACGTCACTGGATTTGAGGACTGAATCGGCGACACGACAACGTCACGATCATCTTCCTCATCATCAAACTGTGCAAGCTCGTCCAAAAGCTCGGGATCGTCGTCGCCTTCGAGATCCTCGTCACCACTCGGGATGTCCTCCATGCAGGAGGCCACCATGGCGTCCAAGTTGACCTCGGGAGCCATGTTCTTCTTTTTCTTTGGCTTGTTCGCCTTGCTCCCGCCGTACATCAGATTCTGGAGCTCAGCCTCCAAATCTGCTTCGTCATCCTCATTGTCAACACTTCCGGCTTCGAAGCCGTCATAGTTCGGCACTAGACCAAGGTTTTGCAACTTTTCACGGGTCGCCGGATTCGACCGGCGTTTCCCGCCACTTCCATCTTTATTTCTTTTTCCGCCAAACATTGTTATTATGGCTTACCTGAAAATCAACGGGACAAGATGGGGTTAGTCAAAGCTCTATAGGGTCTTACCAGGGTTCGTTTGCATTTTTAGGTTGAGATTTTTTATTGGTCACAGGGTCGACTTCGTGTTCACAGTCTTTCAAGCATAATTGCACTCGCTCCACCGCCACCATTGCAAATGGATGCAATTCCTTTTTGTCCAGACTTCAAAGCATTTGCGAGATGGATTACGATTCGGGTGCCGGAGGCTCCAAGAGGATGGCCAAGGGACACTGCTCCGCCGTGGATGTTTACTTTTTCTGTAAAAATATACTGTATATTCATTCTGGCAAAAAACTTGTGAAATTACCTGGGTCAAGTTCATGAAGCTTCATGTTTGCCAGGACGACAACGGAGAAGGCCTCATTGATCTCCCAAAGATCGACTTCTTGAGCATTCATCCCGACTTGTTTGAGGAGTTTTTCGTTTGCAAATTTCGGGGCGATTGGAAAGTCGATCGGATCTGTCGCGCCGTCGGCGTAGTCGACGATTCTCGCCAGAGGTTTCAGTCCACGAGCGTTGGCCTCCTCGGCAGTCATGAGGACGCAAGCCGCTGCTCCGTCAGAAAGCGTAGAAGCATTGCCGGCTGTCACGGTGCCATTTTCGCGTTGGAAAACCGTCGGCAACTTGGAAAACTTGTCAAAGTTGACTTTCTTGTACTCGTCGTCCTCCTTGACGACCATGGGAGGAGCCTTACCCCTCTTCTGCTCCACGGACACCTCGATAAGTTCGGGCTTGATCGCGCCTGATTCGTAAGCCATCGCTGATCGCTTGTAGCTGTTCATGCCGTACTCGTCTTGCTCTTGCCTACTGATGTTGAACTTCTTGGCCGTGTTCTCGCCGCAGCATCCCATGTGGAACTTGTTGTAGACGTCAGTGAGACCGTCGAAAGTGAGGCCGTCCGTGAGATTAACCCCTCCATAGGGTGTGTCGCCACGATTCAGATAGTAGGGAACGTTGGACATGCTCTCGAATCCACCGGCCACGACAACTTTCGATCGGCCTGCGGCAAGATTTCCAGCTCCCAACATTATTGACTTCATGCCACTGGCACATACTTTGTTGATCATGGTACAAGGAACCTAAATTCAGAGACAAGAGCTGAAGGAGAATTTCAGTTGAACAATGTTTTTTTGAACTTACGGATTGTGGGAGTCCAGCGAATAATGCAGCCTGGCGATCTGGTGCTTGTCCCTGTCCTGCGGCAAGAACGTTGCCCATATAAACTTCATCCACAGCTTCTTTTTCGACATTCGCGCGTTTAAGGGACTCCTCTATCGCCACAGCACCGAGTCTTGGTGCTGACAACAAAGACAGCGACCTTAAAATGAGTCATGAATCATGATGTGTGATATGACGGTGCGTCGAATCGAACACTCACCCTCTGAAACTTCCCATTGGCGTTCGTCCACCGCTCACAATGACCACGTCCTTGATTCCCCTGGCCGAGGAGGTCGCCAGGCCTCTTTTGATGACTGTTCCCAGCATTTTGTGTAAGTAAAATAGTCTCATAAAAGAGGTCTTTTTCCAGTTTTTACTTTTTGGGATTGGATTTTTTCGGACTTTTGACTTTTTCGTTTTTTTGTTTATTTTGAGTCACAAATCGAAAACTAGTTTTAAAAATGTAAACTTTTCCAAACTAATTTTCATCAAAACAGCCAAATAATTCAGATAACTGCACATGTAAAGCTCAAACTGGTAACAACTTTAGGCATCAGCTGATTATGCAATAGTTTAACTTGTAAACAAAGCAATTGCAGAAAAAATCTGAGGGAAAAGTCAAAAACTGAAAGAAAGAAAAAAAACCATGGTGCGTTTTTCTATAAAGTCGTGAAGTTAGCAGGCTTGCGAAGGAAATTCTCACGATTCCCATCGGTGACAAGACGTTGCATGACTCGAACCAGTTTTTCGTGCCAAGATGTCGAAAAAATGGATGGGAGTGGCAGCAGGTGTGGTTGGAGTGGCCGCTGTCGGAGGAGCCTGTGCTTACATCTTGCTCAAGGACGATGATTTCTTGAAATCTCGTTCAAAACCTAGTCACAACCACAAGTCTTCCAGGCCGCTAACAATAGATGTGCGAATACCACAAGATCAGGCCGGAGTCATCATTGGAAAGGGTGGCAGCAATGTTCGCGAAATCGAGGAGAAAACGGACACCAAAATTAATTTCAAGTTAGCCGAGCCAAAACTCACTTTCTAAAATTATTCGAGTCATTGCGGTATCCTTTCAGAGATGAGCTGGAGACGAAAGAATTCAAAGTCATGGCTATCACGGGATCCCCCGAAAACATCAAGCTTGCGGAAATTCTAGTCCATCAGTCAGTGTCAGACAGAGTCCGTGTGGGCAAGAGCAAAAATTTTGGAGGAGACCATTTTGAGACTCTGATCATGTACGTGCCCTACTCTTGTACCGGGCTGATCATTGGTCGCGGAGGAGAGATGGTTCGTTCCCTTGAAGCTCAATCACAATGCAGTATTATTGTTGCACGCGGCCCGGAACCCGAAGGTAAAAAATTGGCTTTCTAATTAGATAAAAACAAATTTAGATTTATTTCTTACAGACGGTCGCAAGAAAATTACTCTCAAAGGCACAAAAGAGCAAATTGAGAAGGCAGGAAAATTGATCGAAGACCTGGTCGAAGCGGACGAGTTCCGCCCAGAAGACAAGGGCTGTGAAGTCAAAATTGAAAAGCCTGCTACTGCAACCTGTGACAGTACAACAAAATCAAGCAGTCTGTCCCCGTCAGTTCATCACGGACAGCCGCTCTTTCTTACATCCGAGCCCGACCCCTCGGCCACAGTCTCGTTGTCGTCGTCCGGCTTGGGCAAGTCCAGCTTGTTCAGGCAAGAGGAGCTCAAGGCCACGAGCGCCGATAACCTCGTCGAGGTGTATGTCTCGTCCATCTGCAACCCTGGACATTTCTATGTGCAAAAGGTCGGACCCACCAGCATCGCCTTGGACAAACTCGTCCAGGACATGACAGCCTTTTACGACCAGGACGAGAACAGGGAGGCCTACAAGCTTGTGCCAGACGCGTTGGCCGTGAACGATATCGTTGCCGTGAGGTTCACGTCCGACGGGAGCTGGTACCGAGCCAAGGTGGCCGAGATCATCACCGACGATTACGACGAGGACAACATCCAGGTGATCGTGGACTTTGTCGACTTCGGAGATTGCGAGACGAAGAGCCTCGACTCTGTGTGCGACCTCAAAGAAGAGTTTCTCAAACTGAGCTTTCAAGCCATTCCAGTCACCTTGGCCGACATCAAGCCCAAAGAGTAAAATGGTTAATGAAAATATTAGACACAGGAAGAATACATTTGCTTCATTTCAGCGGAGATGATTGGTCTCCGGAGGCTGCAGACGATTTTGAAACCATCACCCACGCTGCTCAGTGGAAGAAGTTGCTTGCCAAAATTGTTCGCTACGAAGAGCCAAACGTGGATGACGAGAATGACTTTGACGAAAATGTCGCCATGGTGCCTGTTCTTGAGCTAGTCGATACGAATACCAAAGACGTTAGTATTTTCCTTAAGAAATATCTGCGCTCATTTCACTGTAGTTTTGTTCCAGGACATTGATATAGCCGAAAAACTGATCGAGCTTGGCCATGCCGTTCGGACATGCGCCCCTGACATCCAGGACGAAGACGCAGACGAACCCGAAGACAACAATTACGAGGAGGAAGAGGAAGATCACTGAGTCTTCAGGAACGAATGAAAGCCAAAGAAAAATATGCTGGAGAGAAGAGATCTGCAATCCACTTCAATTTAATTTGTCACAAACTATTGATTAACCATAATCTCACAAAAAATCCTCTTTAGTTCCACAAAGGCTGTGCGAAATAACTTCTGCTGCTAATCAAAGTTTCCTTATCGCTTATTTTTATGTTGACCTTAAACAAATTACAGTACCCAAAACCGGTAAATTCCTCACTAGCACCATAATCGAAATTATGCTTGAATGCATCCATCATCCATTTCTTCTCTTCAATTAGAATCGCCTTAATAGTCGTAAACTTTCTTCCACTTGAAAACAATCTTCCCAAAATCAAACTTATCATTATGAACCTATCTAGATATATTATTTAAAAAAGATTTAATATATCTCAACAAGACAGAGAACTATATGGCATTCAATTTTTGAAAATCTAAAATATAGTTGCAAATACATCATATCCAGAATCCTAAATTGCAAATCGATTTTCTTGGAAATATTTTTCCTGTTATCCACAGGCCCTAGGGTATCCTGTGAAAGCGGAATCTAAGATAGGTTAGTGAAAAGTTTTTGGCCTGCCTGAATTTCTCGGAAAATTTTTTCCTGGTATCAACAGGCCCTAATTCAATTTTTGGCCAAAAACCTGCACATAGTTATGCTCGCCATTTCCCCGTTTGTGAACCGATTTTTCTAAAAATATTTTTCCTGGCATCCGCAGGCATGGGCTCGACCTCGGCGCTGATGAGAAAAACCCAGATCTTTACTGATTCGTCTGTATTTCGTAGAAAAATAATCAATCTTCATGATGACTCTGATAAAACAGTTTGCATTATCGAGGACACATGGCGTGGCGACCTCCATCAACTGGAAGACTCATGCCAGTGGTAAAAGAGGCCGCATCTGAGGCCAAAAATGCAATTGCTTCGGCAACCTCGGATGCCTCGCCTGGCCTCCCGAGTGCGTGGGTCTCCTTGCTCCTCTCAAGAAACTGAAATTTAATTCACAGCTTTATAAGGATCCAGAAGAGCGAATTTAATGTGATAATAGGCAAAAATCCCACTCACCTTAGCATAAGCCTCGTCCGACAAACCACCACGCTTTTGGAGCTCAGTGACAGTTACACCAGGACTGTAACAAGAAAACAATTTTAAATATGAAATGCTTGTTCGTTATGTCAATTCTCAATTCAGTCACAAATCATTTATGAACTGTTCACTGCACATAGATAATTTAGTTTTGATTCAGTCATGATTTCACACAAATGTTGAAAACCACAGTTGAAGTACATGCAGCATTTAAATTAGACCAAATAAATAGTAAAAAATTTAACGAAAACTTACTTCACTGAATTCACTCGAACTTGTTTCGGAGCCAACTCCAACGCGACGCACCTCGTGAACTGGTCCACAGCCGCCTTGGAAACATTGTAAGCAAGCACTCCCGGAAACTAAAATAACCTACCGATAAGGTATCGACGATTGAACAGGGATTATTTTTGTCCATTTACCGATCGGATTCCGTTCACACTTGAAACGTTGACAACATTTCCCTTGGTCTTGACGAGCTCCGGGGTGGCCAACATGGTGAGCTGATAGATCGAGCGGACGTTGACTTGCATGATTCTGTCGTATTGCTCAAGCGAGGTGTTTTCAATGGTGCCCATTTCTAGAACACCAGCGTTGTTCACAAGAATGTCGAGCCGTCCAAACTCCTTGATGGTCTTCTCCACCAGGGTCGCGGTGTCGGACTCCTTCATGAGGTCAGCTACACAAAAGTCCATAAAAATGACAATGACGAACCAAAAGGAAAAGGATTTGTTTTTGAATACCCTGGATCAGGAACGGGGATTTTTGATCTGGCGTCACTTTCGTGCAAGAATTAGCAGTCTCCTCGAGGTTGGACATGTTCCTTCCGCTCAAGGATAAGTTAGCTCCCATTTTGGAGAACAGGATAGCCGTTGCAGCTCCAATACCACTGCTTGCACCTGAAAGCATCCAAAAGAATACTTTTTTAAAGATCTGTGAGAATGTAACATGGCAGTGAATGAAGTACCTGTGATGAGGGCAACCTTCCCCGAGAATTTCGCAGCGTTTTGAGCCATATTTCACACCTTAAACACAAAACGAAAATGTGGATATTCTTATATTTAGATTTTTTGCGTACATGACTTGATTCGTGTTATTTCTGCATCACTTTCAACAAGACCATAGTTATCATTAATGCACTCTTTGGATTGAATTCTTCAATTTTCCTATTTTGTTTAGTAGATTTAGTCATTCTCTTGCAACCCGACTGCCATGGCAAAGCGGTGCTCAAA
>JAAUYL010019827.1_pt1 | contig 15384 bp, 12 predicted proteins | sample 7278011 | NCBI WGS metagenome assembly JAAUYL01 (sample SAMN14350225, study PRJNA611818) | marine sediment metagenome | isolation source: surface marine sediment (1.8m) | place: French Polynesia: Moorea | collected 2018-08
ACCTAACAAATAGTGTACGAGTCGAAGACCAACACAGAAGAGAATTTAATATAGTTACGCCCCCCTCTCCCCTCTCGTCCCCCTCGGCCCCCTCTTCTCCCTCTTCTCCCTCTTCCCCATCTCCCCCCTCTCTCGAAACTCTCAAACAACTTATCCGTGAAAGAAAGGAACAGTTGGAAAAAGATGGCGATCGCCAAGTTCCCTCTGTAGTTTATGGGAATGTATTACCCCAAGAAAGTCGGGAAACTATTTCTACTGAGGAAAATGTTTCTATTTTACAAGGGATACCGGGGAGTGTTGGTTGTGTGGAAGGTTATGTCAAGGTTTGTCGGAGTTTAGAGGTAAATCTGGCTGAGTCGGAAAATCTAATTATAGTTGTGCCTTATACCGATGCTGGTTGGGCACCTTTGTTGTTGAAGGCAAAAGGTATTATTGCTGAGGTGGGGGGGCAGTTATCTCATGGAGCTATTATTGCTCGGGAATATGGCATTCCGGCAGTAATGAATGTTTCTGGAGCTATGACTCGTTTACAGGATGGGCAAAAAGTTAGGGTTGATGGGTATCGGGGGACGGTGGAGTTGTTGTAGAGTGTGGAGAGGTGTGGGAGGTGTGGGAAGTTTGGGGAGCGATCGCTTATTTCCCTCTGATAAAATAGTTAATCAGGAGTCTGGAGGGAATATTTGGAAAGGGAGAGCGATCGCTAATTTTCCTCAGATATATCTGGAATCCGGTTGAACAGTTGTCATTGCGACGATAGGAAGCAATCTCGTGGGACCCCTGAGATTGCTTCCTTCCACTCCGTTCCAGTCGCAATGACGCAGGCTATAGTAATTACGGGGATTTGATATTACTTCTTCCTTCTATACCAGGAACTTTTTGATAGATTAATTCAATCTGACAATTAAAATCTAGACTAGCAAAATTAACTTTTTCTCCCCTGTTATAAGTTTGAGAAATCCAAATTCCTTGTTCATTTTTCCGAAAACATTCTATACTCATCTGAGACTGACTAACTAATACATATTCTTGTAAACTTGTAGCAGTTTGATAATCGGCAAATTTGCCTCCTCTATCAAATTTAGCCGTGCTTGGAGACAAAATTTCTATAATTAAAGAAGGATAAAGAATAAAGTCTTCATTTGAACTTAAATCCCGTTCATCACAAGTTACTGCCACATCAGGATAATAATAACAGTTAGCTTCTTCAAGTCGAACTTTAATATCGGAAGGAAGTACAATACAGTCATTATCAAGAAGATGATTGCCTAATAATCTGACTAAATTACTAGCAATAATAACGTGGGGTTTCTTTGCCCCTACCATTGCATAAATTTTGCCTCGTCTATACTCATGTTTAATCGGACTTTGTCGCTCTCCTGCTAAATAGTCTTCTGGAGAAACATAGAATTGATTTTGGTTAGCTATCATTGGGTTTGACTCTGCTATTTTTACTGTTATATTATATCAATAACTTAATAGTTGGAAAGAGCGATCGCCCATTTCTCTCAGAGAAAATTGATTGGAAATTACCTAATTTCAACTATTCTCTAAAGATGATTTCTCCATCTCTGATATTATTTGCAAACTCCTTTCATCAGATAAGTCCTCTTGTCTGTTCTCCCTGAGAACTTTCTGTAAAAAATCTCGATAGTTTTTCTGAATAGTTTGAGTATTGGGATGTTCTTCTCCTAGCAATTGCTTTCTCATCTCCAAAGCTTCTAGTAACAAAGGTTCTGCTTCTGTGTATCGCCCTTGGTAATAGTAGAGTCCTGCCAGATTGTTGAGACTGGTGGCAACACCAGGGTGTGAAGAGCCTAGTAGTTGCTTATGTATATCCAATGCTTGCAGAAACAGAAATTCTGCTTCTGTGTATCGCCCTTGGGAGTTGTAGAGATATGCCAGATTGTTGAGACTTATGGCAACATCAGGATGTGAAGAGCCTAGCAGTTGCTTTCTCATCTCCAAAGCTTCTAGTAACAAAGGTTCTGCTTCTGTATATCGCCCTTGGGAGTTGTAGAGTGCTGCCAGATTGTTGAGACTCATGGCAACATCAGGATGTGAAGAGCCTAGTAGTTGCTTATCTATCTCCAAAGCTTGTAGTAACAAAGGTTCTGCTTCTGCGTATCGCCCTTGGGAGTTGTAGAGATATGCCAGATGGTTAAGACTATTGGCAACAGAGAGATATGCCAGATGGTTAAGACTGTTGGTAAAATCAGGATGTGAAGAGCCTAGCAGTTGCTTTCTCATCTCCAAAGCTTCTAGTAACAAAGGTTCTGCTTCTGTGTATCGTCCTTGGGAGTTGTAGAGTGCTGCCAAATTGTTGAGAATCATGGCAACAGAGAGATATGCCAGATGGTTGAGACTGTTGGTAAAATCAGGATGTGAAGAGCCTAGCAGTTGCTTATACATCTCCAATGCTTCTAGATACAAAGGTTCTGCTTCTGTGTATCGCCCTTGGGAACTGTAGAGTAATGCCAGATGGTTGAGACTGTTGGCAACATTTGGATGCTCAACTCCAAAACGACTGCGAGTAATATCTAGGGATTGCTTATACCAAAGTTCTGCTAATTCATATAACCCCTGACCTTCATAAAATCTGCCAAGGCTGAGGAACAACCAGATGAAATCTTTATCCTCAAGCCACTGTTGCATCTCAGTTGCTGTCTCAGCCAAGTGAGGAATAGATAAGGCTAGTTCTTCTATCTCTGCTTTTACTGGAGTGTGAGGAACTTTTTTTGCTTCCACCACCATACCCCGACAAAACTGATACCTCAACTCCTCTACTTCCTCCATCTTCTCCAACTTGTCTCGGAAATATCGACGTACCAATTGATGTAATTGATAAGTTTCCTCCGCCGTCTGTTGAATCAAGTTTAAATCTAACAAACTATCTTCCCTCACATCCTCCCATTCTTCCTCTTGGCTTTCACCTGTAGACAAACACTGTTCCACCAAACTCCAAGGTATAGGAGCTAAGGCAAACATACTCAAGAAACAACCCAAATACCTCCCACTCTCATCCAACTCCCGCCAACTTAATTCCAAAGCAGCTTTCACTCCTCTTTCCGCCGTCATTTCTCCTGATCGCTTCTGTAGCGCAGGAAAATCTAAAGCTTGTTTCTCCAACTCCCGTATCATTCTTGCCAACTTCCACCCAGATCGCCTCTTGAGAAAACGCCCCACCAATTCCAACCCCAAAGGTAAATATCCCAACCACTGACAGAGTTGTTTAGCCTCCTCTATTTGCTCTGCCACGCGAGACTCACCAATTAACACCCCCAACAACTCTAAGGCAGCACTCTCCTCCAATACTTCCAAACGCAAATTTTCAAAAGATTCTGACAGCCAATATCTGCGGGTAGTAATTAGCAATTTGAAACGTTGTGACTGTGGGGGTAAATAACCTTTAACTTCCTCATACTTATCCACATGATCAAAAATAATAAGAACATCTCCCGCAGGTTGCCAGTTTGACCAACAGTAGTCAAGTTGCTGTGCTAAAGTCCAATCTTCTGCGGGAAATAGCCCTAGTTGAGTCTGGGCAAATTCCAATAACTGTTCTACTAAACTCCTTTCCCGAACCCCTATCCAGCAAATGCCACCAGGATAAGTCAACTCCTTTTTAGATAAAAGGGCGTACTGGAGTGCCAATTCTGTCTTGCCCACTCCTGCCATCCCCGTAACTACTGCTGTGATGGAGACTCGCTCTTTTTCCTGAAGTTCTTTATGTAATATTTTGAGGTCTCCATCTCTACCAACAAACTTGACAGCACCAGTGCGTAGTTTATTCAGGTTATTAGGAAATTCTGCTGGCTCCCCCTTCCTTGGCAGTCCTTTTGTTTTTGTGTCTGAATAATTAAAGACACTGTTAAAAATTTGATTATTTTCATTTATTGTATGAGCAATCTTTGAGTTTTCAATTTTTCCCTCATTGACACCTACACCAATACCTACACCATAATTTTTTTTGATATCAAATTTATCTCCAGTATTTCCTGACATATTTGCATCTGTTTTAATCTAGAATTTGACATTTTATTTAATTTGTTTATTCTTTTGCCAATCTTCCAACGCTCCAATAATAAAACTACTAGCAGGATGATTAAGTAATTGCTCAACAGCAGCAACTCCACCAGCTTTTATAGCACTTAATATTCTTTCTGCCTTAGTTGGATTATTATCAATTTGTGTAATTACTTCTGTAGCAATTTTCATTCTATCCATTGTTGTATCCGATGGATAAGTTTGATCTAGTTGCTCTAGTAATTCTTGAATATCTTTTGCTGCTTTGGTTAAATCTTGCTCCTGAGATTGATTAATTGTATAAGCAATTTTTGAGTTTTCAATTTCTCCATTGTTGGTAATTGTATGAGCAATTTCTGAATTTTCAATTTCTCCATTGTTGATACCTACACCAATACCTGCACCATAATTTTTTTTGATATCAAATTTATCTCCAGTATTTTCTGACATATTTGTATCTCCTTAATTACTATTTAATTATTTCCAAAAGAATATATTGTGATTTAAGTTTAACGCAACAAAAAGTCAAAAGTAAGATTTTAGAGGTTTCAAACCTCAACTGAGATGTCCAAAACCTCAACTGAGACGTTCAAAACCTCAACAGCTCAACAACGACCAAATTAATAGTCCGTAATTAACCTACCTTTCTTAACCTCTGTTCATCGTAGACGATACCCAAATTATGAGAAATTATTTCCCAATAGACAGGATAACTTTCCTCAGTATAGACCTGTTGCGCTCTGACAAAACAAGCGATCGCCTCTTCCAGATTATCTTGTCTATCTCCCACCATCGGATCTAGATAAGCATTTCCCAAATTATTTTGAGTAGTTGCCCAGTCTAAGGGAAACTTTTCCTGAGTCCGTACTTTGAGAGCCAAATTATAACAAGCGATCGCCTCTTCAATATTTTCCTTTTTGTCTCCAGCAATACGTTCATGGTAAGCACTACCCAGATTATTTTGAGTACTCGCCCACTCTTGAGGCAATTTTTCTAAACTCCTCACAGTTAAAGCTGTCTGATAACAACTAATAGCATTCTCCAAATTTTCTTTTCTATTTCCCGCAATACGTTGTTGATAAGCATTACCCAAATTATTTTGAGTAGTTGCCCATGGTTGAGGCAATGCAGAATTAGTCCTAACTTCAAGAGCTGCATAATAAGAAGCGATCGCCACTTCTATATTTTCTTCTGGGTTTCCAACAGTACGTTTTTGGTAGCTACTGCCCAAATTATTTTGAATAGTTGCCCAAATTTTCGGAAACTGTTGACGGGGTAAAACTTTTAAACCAATTTCATAACCTACTATTGCTATTTCCACATTATTAGTTTGATTACCCAGAGGAAATTGTAGAATTAGGTTACTGAAATTAAGAATATCTAGAGCAAGATTTTGTGCTAATTTTGGTTCCATTTTTGGCAGATTTTCTCCTGCCCAAGTTTTGAGAATTCTTAGTAAATTTTCATTGAGCCGATCCTGATTATATTCTAATAATGAATAGGCAGCTTCAGGTTTTCCCTCATTATCTGAAATTACTTGTAATATCTGCATCAGGAAAATTAGATATTTTTCCTCATCTACAGACAGGGAAGTATCTTCTAAGTTTATCTCTAACATTGTTGCAAAATTTTCCAACCATTGGGCGTTCAAATCACCTATTTTTTTCTTGATTTTCGCTATTTTTCTCATTACTTGAACTAATCCCCAATCGAGTAAATCTTGATTAGCTTGTAAAATTTTATTTTCATTACCAGTAGGGGAAACTAATAAGGATTGAATTAGACCGATATAACTAGGAATTTGTTGTTGATTCATGTTTTTTTCCTCAGAGTTTTTTTCTTAGACTCCATAACCTGTGTCTAAGATAGATATTTGTAATCTATTTGAAACTGATGCTTACCCTGATAAAAAACTTATAAATAAGAATTTGTAGTTGGTAGAAATATTAGATGGGAATTTTATATAATTCCAGAGCTAATTAATACAGTAAATAAATGAATTTCTGCTACCTGTTATTTTGATTACTGAAAAATTCAGGTATAAAGCCTCTCCATTCATGGATAAAAAAGAAAAAAATCTTTTTAGCCAATCCTCTTCTTTATAAGAAGAGGTAATTATTAATTGTTAATTATGAATTATTGAAGAGGGGAAGGGAACAGAAAGCAATTATTTGAGTTTACCCAACAGTTAGATCCGTCCTAGCAATCTCTAGTTTAGGAATCTTGCGTTAGCTAAGTTAATGCTAACTTTTGGAGATTAACTTATTCGATCGCCACCTCACTTTAGACAAAATCAGGCTTTCTTTTGATCGTATTTATAAATTAACTCTGAAAGATTTTCAGTTTATGTTAACTCTTCCCTAATTTATCATAACTAATTGAGTGTTGTATATACCTATAATTAATCCTTAATATATATCCTTCATCCAGTGTCAGTATATTTCCGTAAAGGTTTTATCTTGAATTATAAAATTTCAGAAAATTTATTGGAGTTGGTAGTAGAGATAGCAACACAAGCAGGTAAAGTCCAAAAAAAAGTCAAAAATCAAAAGTCAAAAATCAAAAGTCAAAAGTTTATTTTGTCTTTAAAGACCAAATAGTGATAGTCTGTTTCAAAATTATAATATTTAATTGTTAGGTAAGCATTCAGCCGTCAGCTAGCTTCCTACAGATGAACTAGATTTTTCATGTTGACGACAGCTGTTTTGCTCCGCGACATGAAAAGCGTTTGCGGAGCATGACAAACGGAAAGTTTTGCACCAGCAAAATGAAGTTGTGCGGTAGCAAAACAGCTATAAATTATTAACTTATTATCACACCGAAGGAGGAATTAGTTTCCAAACAGTGAAATATGTTTGCGCAGCATTCCGCAGGAAAAAAAGGTCATCAACTAATCTTAGTCCTTGCTTGATTATTTCAAAAGCTGAATACTTACGTTTCTAGATTCTATTAAAGTTCCTTGAGGCAACGCCGGAAAAATATCTATCCAATGAAAAAATTAATTATTCAAATACCTTGCTACAACGAAGAAAAATCTTTAGGAGTAACTCTAACTGCTTTGGCTCGACAACTACCAGGAGTAGATATTATTGAATGGCTAATAATTAATAATGGTAGTCAAGATCGAACAGTTGAAGTTGCCAAAGAATATGGAGTAGATCCCATTGTTAGTTTCCCCACAAACCAAGGTTTAGCCAAAGCATTTATGGCAGGTTTAGAAGCTAGTTTAAAAGCAGGAGCAGATTTTTAATTTTTTATAAATGATTTAGGGTTGCTATATAGCAATCCGCGCATAGGTTGCGGGTAATCAAAAAGTAAATAAAAAAACTGAAACTCTTACCAGTTAAGAGTTAAGTTTTGACAGGAATAAAATAGGGTTGCTATATCAGACTTTCATTTTGATACTGCAAAAAAATAAATTGATAACTAACTGCTAATTTCTAGAAATTAGAGAAAAGTATAGCGTTTATCAAGCTAATGAGGTACACTTGTTTTTCTTCTTTTCTATTCCCTGTTTCCCGAATTACTACTCCCTACTCCCTACTCCCTAAAAATTACGAATTTTGTACCTCACGGGTAAGCATTCAGCTATTAGCATTCAGCATTCAGCTTTTAAACATACAGGACTTTACTTCGGTTAGCTAAAGGAGAGCTTTTTATTCATAACATTGAATTTTCGTAAGGCGACTAATTCCTCCATAGAGTGTGATAATAAGTTAATAACTCATAACTGAAGAGCGAAGTTCCTCCGCAGGAGGCTAGCTGTTTCGCTTTCCTACGGAATGCTAACGCAAACGCGACATGAAAAGCGCAGCTCCTCCGGAGGAGGCAAGAGGCTAGCTGACGGCTGAATGCTTACCCTCACGCTTTTTGGGAATTGCTATATTAACAAGAAAATCAATCAAAGTATAGATATGAAAAATCCTCAGTCACCCATAACTAATCAAACTGATTTATCAGATATAGAATCTCATTCATCCTCCAGCAAAAATGACATAGCTAACACCGAAAAAAATCAGATGAGATACTTATTTGCTCAAGAAGCATTAGCTCAAATACCAAAAATTTTGACATTACTAGACCGCAATTTACATAGCCCAACCTACGGGTGTTTTGACCGCAATTTTTGGCATTATAAAATTATAGATTTTCCAAGTGGTATGGCTCAAGAATTTGTCTTGCCTTTAGCTCTAGCTTATAGTTTAGAAATTCCTAATAATCCATATTATCTTCAGGAAATGATACATAAATGGGTAGAAGCCGGAATTTTATATGCTGCTCATACTGCTCATACTGACGGTTCTTGTGATGATTATTTCCCATTTGAACGAGCTAGTGGAGCAACAGCTTTTTCTTTATTAGCTAGTATTGAAAGTTATCAAACATTAGGATTAAATAACTACAAAATCCTGAGTTTTTTTGAGAAACGAGCAGATTGGTTAGTTCATCATTATGAAAGTGGTAAATTGGCTAACCACGAAGCATTAATTGTGTTGTGTTTGGAATTACTAAGTAGATTATTAGAAACTTCTAAATGGGATACAGCAAAAGCAGCTCGTCTTGAAAGATTATTAAGTTGGCAGAGTCAGGAAGGATGGTTTACAGAATATTCCGGTTTTGACCCTGGTTATCATACTCTCACAATATCTTGTTTAGCCAGAATTTATGAATTAAATCCTAGTGAAAAATTAAAAGATACTATTACTAAAGCAGTCGAATTAGCTGCCCAATTTATTCATCCTGATGGTTCTTTTGGTGGAGAATATGCTAGTCGCAATACCTATAACTTTTTTCCTCACGGATTTGAATTAGTCGGTAAATGGTTGCCTGGTGCTTTGTCGATTAACGACCAATTTTTAAGAGGTTTAAAAAATGGTTTAGCTCCTTGTTATGCCGACGATCATATTATTGGTCATCATACCTGGAATTATTTGTTGACATGGCGAGATTTTATTACTGAAAGACCTGTTGATATGAATCGTGATGTTGCTAGTATTTGGTTAAAAGAAGCTCAAATTTTGATTAAACGACGACCAGGAACAGAATTATATGTGAGTCTGAATAAAGGTGGTGTTTTTAAGTTATTTCGTGACCAAAAATTAGTGGCTTCTGATACTCATTTATCACTACAAGTTAGAAAAGGGAAAAAAATTCTTAATGCAGTTAGTCATTTGAACAGTGATTATGATGTGAAAATATTTCAGGATGAAATAGTCATTTCTGCTAATATGGGTTGGGCAAAACAAACTCAAATGTCACCTCTTAAGTTAATAATTCTCAGGTTAGTAATGTTAACTTTTGGGCGTTTTTCCCCAAATTTAATTAGAAAAATCTTACAAAAAATTCTGATTACTGGTAAACAAGATGCACCTTTTTATTTCATGCGTTATTTTAAATATGAGGATGGAAGTTGGTATATTACAGATGAACTTTTTGCTAAGTCTTGGTTGAATGTAATTAATGCAGGTATTGGTTGTGACCAAACCTCTATTTATGTGGTAATGAGTCGCACTTTTCAAATTAATCAATTACAGCCTTGGCATGATTTAACAACTGAAATTAAAAAACTTTCTCCCGGTCAACCTTTAAGAATTGAACGTAAATTTTGACTTATTATAGCTTAAGCATTCAGCTATTAGCTATCAGCTATAGCAATCTTAAATGATTTGTGAAAAAACACTGTAGGTGTTTGGTCTCCAAACCAAAGCAAAAAAGGGATTTGGAAACCAAAACCCCACGATAAAATACTAGAACCTATATCATGTCTGGTTGAATAGTTATAAATTAAGAAGGGAGGAGTCAGGAGTCAGGAGTCAGGAGGGAAGAGGAGGAAGTTTTGGGGATGAAAAAAATCAACTTCAGTATTTCAAGCCCCCTACTTCAGTAGGAGGTACTGATAACTGATAACTGATAACTGAAATCCCGATCGCCCTTATTCTGCTTGATACGGCAAAGATGAATGGTGCAGATTGATTTTCAGATCGCCATTTTCATCGCGAACATAACCAAAAGTGTATTCTACCTTGATCTCGCTACCGTCTGTTTTGGTGAAAAAATACTCACCCATCGAGGTGGCTGTATTGCACTGGGTAATAATTCCTTCATTCTCAAAGCGCACATTGTTATAGGGTGCAAGAGCAAAACCTTTATCTTCGCTGATGCTGCCGCCGACAAAATAAGACAAAGCCTCTTTCTCTGTGCCTCTAAACGGATCATCGCTGGCCAGTGTAGGTTTGAACAAAACCGTACCAAGGTCATAAGCATAAAGTCTGTCAAGAGTGCTTTGTGCTTCTGCTGCTGGGTTTTCTGCCTTGCCAATGGCGACAATTGCTTGGCCCCAGCTTTGCTGTGCAGCTAAAACATCGTTTTCTGTGACAGGATTTTCGCATGGCGCAGCCTGTACTGTTGGCGTAGATTGAGGGTTCGTACAACCAGCCATTGTGGTTACTGTGGATACAATTAAAAGTGCAAAGAAATATGGTTTCATGGTCGTCTTTTTCTTTTATAGGACTAGACGTAAAGAGGTTAACCTATTTCCGCCTACAAGCAGTATAAACTATTTTCTTGAGAGAGTTGCTGAAATTGTTCATCATTTCTGGATAATTAGCTAAGGAAATGTAACTTATGGTAGGGGTTTAGTTACCGAAAAATTTAGGTATAAAGCCTCTCCATTCATGGATAAAAGAAAAAAAATTCCTTTGAGTCAATCTTTCTATTACAGAAGAGGTAATTATTAATTATTAGACATAGGCGTGATAATTAATAATTAAATCAATCCCATACCCATAAATCATTAATTATTTCCCCCTACTCCCCTACGGGCGATTCGCTCTTCGCCCCTACTCCCTACTCCCTCTTTTCCACCAGAGGTCTATTAATTATTGAAAACCTCTGCCTGAATGTTTACCCTTTTTTAATTTATTAGATAAACTTTTCCCTGGTCTAAATCATAATAACCACCCACAAATTTTAGTTTATTTTCTTACACTAACTGGTTAATTACTGGAGAATAATTCATAATTTTTATTTGTTGAAATACATTAGCTTTCACAGCATTTTCTACAGGGTTTCCTGGTTGACCTTTAGCAACTTCTACACCAGATTTAATTGCAGCAATTATACTACCAATCTGACCAGGAACAAGTTTTCCATCCATTGCTGCTTTGACTGCTTCACAATTTTCATGTCCTAATACCATTAAAACTTTTGAACCTAACACTAAAGTACCAAATTATATACTACCAATTTCTTCAGGAGTAGCAATATTTCCAGCTTCTCTAACAACAAATAAATCTCCTAAACCTCTATCAAAAATTATCTCAACAGGTACACGAGAATCTGCGCAATAAAAAATACTAGCAAAGGGTTTTTGACCAGTAGTAACTTCTGTTAATCTGGCAAAACTTACATTAGGATTTGTACGTTTATTTTCAACAAATCTTTTATTTCCTGCCATTAATATTTCCAAAATTTCATCTGGAGACATTTCTGGAGAAACTTGAATTTGGGCAGGTGTTGTTGATGTTGCTTCTGGTTGCTGAACACTTTCTTTTTAACAGCTAACAGCTAAAGTTGTTGCTCCTGTTGCTAGAGCAAATTTGCCATAATTTAGTATTTTTCTGCGGGAAATTTTACTACTAGAGTTTTTGGGATTTGTATTCATTAGATTTTTCCTTGATAATTTGATTTTCATGTTTGCAGCCTACATTATAGCATTTCTGAAATTACTAGACATCTCCAGAAAAAAGGGAATAGGGAATAGAGGAAAATAATTGATTGGATTTTTTCTTATTGAAGATATCTACTGAAGTACAGTTATTTTTCTTCTTTTCTATTCCTTGTTTCCCAAATTACTATTCCCTACTCCTTACCCTTTACTTCTAGTATTTGCATAATATTGAGACTCGAGACTTACACACAACCACCATATGTAGTAGGGGTGGCCGTTAACCCCTACTACATTACCGCCAAAGATTAGCTAAATATTGACGCACATCAAAAAAATCATCCCAAGATATATAAGACTTTTGCCTTTCATCTAAATACTTAGCTAGGCGATCGCGTGCAAAGACCAAGGAAGCTTCTAAACCCATATTCAAATCTGTTACTGAATCTCCTATTGCTATTTTATCGCTAGCATCATATAAATTCATCACCTGCACTTTTGCCATCAACTCTGTGTCTCCTTCAAAGTCAGAATGTACCTGTAAAAAATTACCTCTATTACTGACATCCACAGCATAAATAGCTTCTACCCTATCTACCAACTCACCCAATACAGTCTCCACCATTACTCTAATTCCACCAGAAACCACGACAAACTTTACTCCTTCAGCGTCAAGAAAATCTAATAATTCTACTAACCCTCGTCGTATTTGTTTTGTCTTGGAAAACTCAATTATTTCCGAATAACCTTCTGAAGGTATAGCTTCCAACATTTGGCGGACACCTTCCCGTAGAGTTATCCGTAATTGATAAATTTCTGGCATCACTTGAGCTGAAACTTCTGGAGCAAAATGCTTCAACATTGCCACAAAAGTTTCATCGGCAGTAATAGTACCGTCAAAGTCACAGAAAACAACAGGTTTTGATTTATCGAACATTTTTATCATTTTATATTAAATACGTTTAATTCGGTATAAAAAAATTTTCCAGCGACCTAATTGCCAAATTTTTTACAATTCTCTTACCTCCTAATACTAATTACCGAATAATTAAGGTAAAAATCCTCTTATGACCAAGGAGAAACAATGTGAATATTTTCCTTTTATTCAATCCCATCCGTTTTAGGGAGAGGTAATTATCAATTATCCATTATCAATTATCAATTATTGAACAAAAGACATCTCCAATCATAAAAAATAAAATCAATTATTGTAGAGCAATTATCAGTTATTTCCCTTCTCCACTCCCTACTCATCTTTGATGGAGATGTCTAAAAGTAATGCTATACTTAGGTGAGACTTCAATTATTAAGTAATTAAGACTAGCCCAATAACCTTTTTGATAATTATCTGGACTTTTGAAAAAAAGTAAAATATAATAGCCTCTATTCTAGATAGAGAATGGATTATACCTGGGTTTAGCCCCAGATAAATCCGAGAGCGACTTTATGCTGAACAAAAATCTCTCTATTCTCTTGTAACCAGGAAAAAAATTTATAGGAAACACCTGTAAGAAATGCTTCTAAGGTTTCTGTAAAGTTTGTCAAAGGTTTATGAGAATAACGTTTTCTCAGCCCTCCCATTAATTGTTGGTATAGAATGAAAGTATAGGCTGTAAAAACTAAAATAAAGTGACGCATTAAACTGGTTTTATCTCTCACTTGATACTCTTTTAAACCCAACCATCCTTTAGATTCTCTATAAAACTTTTCAATGTAGTTTCTCTGAGAAAAGGTCTTGACTATCCATTCTCCTGTTACACTTTTATCTTGTTTATTTGTTATCAAATAATCAATTTCAGTTGCATCTTTTACAGAACTATTATTCATGACGATAGCGCTACGCAAATACGCTCTTGACATTCTTCTGTTCCCTGTTCTCTATTCCCCGTTCCCTGATAATCCAAATTTATTGTCAAACACCAAAAGACTTACTGCTATAGTTATCGTATCGTCGAGGAGTCAGAATTGAGAATTCAAAATTCAAAATTCAAAATTCTGGATAAAGAAAGAATTTGAATAAAATGAATTTTTAAATTCCTATTCAATGGAACATCTGTATTAAGAGGAAGTAATGGATGTGATTACTGTATAACCAGATTTTATATGACAGTTGGTTATAGGTAAACTCAAAAAATGAATAACTTTTTATTATATCACGCATGAAAAACTTTTGTAATAACTGGACTTTAGGAAAAAACAGGTTAAAAATAAGGTCAAACCTTTATACTGTAATGTTTTTACCTGAAATTAAACATTTTCTTGATATATCTAGGTTTCATGTATTTTAAGCTCTCTTCAGGTATTTCCCTTGCTAATACTGGGTTTAAAGCCATTTTCAGCGTCAAAAATCTAAAAGTCCAGATAAGTCTTTTGTCTTCCTTGTCTATTCACAACCAGAAAGTAAAAAAACCACCCTTGTGAACCAACCCCATTTCCCTACTCCCTCACTCCTAACTCCAAACCCAAAGCCTGAAAAAATGCCTTTACCCCTGCCTCTCTACCATCAGGATAATCCATAATTCCTGTGCCAGCCATCAAAATTACATCCTGACCATAATCTCTTAACACTTGAGGTACCACACTTGGTTTAATACCAGCAGCAGGAACAGGAAACACATCTCGACTCCGGAGAATATCCCGAATTTTTCCTTCCTCAGTAGGGTCAAAACCGAGACTACCATAACTAGCAGGATACAAAACTGCATCTGCACCAGCATGAGCCATCAAAGTTCCCAATACTACCGGATAAGCAATACCATAGTTAGGAGCAGCACATATTGCCCCAGCCAAAGCTGGATGAGCAAAAATCGGAACATTAATTTCTGGATCGGCAGCCAAACTTTCTAATACAGAAAAACCATAAGACAAGACATTCAGTAAAAGTGCATTTGCACCTTCACGCACTAATAATTTTGCAGTATCCAGTGGATTAGAACATTTCCCCAATTTACTCGTAACATTAATAGCATATAATACCGTCCGACCCGTTTTTTCCTTAACTTCCTCCAGCACTTGGCGACAAACATGAAGACGAATGAGGGTGGGAGCTTCCTCAAGATTTCCCATAATTTCATCATCCTTAATAATATCCAGACCAGCATTAGCTACTTCTCTTAAAATAGAAGCATAGTCTTCCGTCGATAACCCTAACGCTGGTTTAAAAATTCCCATCAGTGGCGGGCGAACACCTACTCCCAAAATTTCCCGAATACCTTTAATGCCAAATTTCGGACGCAACCCATAATTTTCTGGCAGACGTACCGCTAATACTTTGGCAGCACCCGCCATCGAATATTTACCAAAAATCATAGTTAAAAGACTAGGAATATCCCCTTCAACATTTGCTTCTGGAAAAGCAACAGTTACTATGCTATCCCCTTCTGGGTTAGTCACACCCTTGACAACTTTCCCTAAATGTGAATGCAAAAACTTTTCTCTATGGGCAAAATTTGCACCCCAAGTACCTGCAGTTTGACCCACTGCAATAATTTGGCCTTGCTTTTCAGCATCTACCTCTGGTGGGAAAATGTAGTCAACCTCAATAGTCATAAATTCCTCAGCTAAACTTCCATTAATAATTTATAACACTACCCCATGTGCAACTTTTCTAAACTTACGGAATTTAAGTAGTTATGAAAATAACCTTTTCAGTCTTATGGCAATAAGCCGTTGTATTTTAGTAGAAAGTTGCACAC
>JAAUYL010001795.1_pt1 | contig 15345 bp, 7 predicted proteins | sample 7278011 | NCBI WGS metagenome assembly JAAUYL01 (sample SAMN14350225, study PRJNA611818) | marine sediment metagenome | isolation source: surface marine sediment (1.8m) | place: French Polynesia: Moorea | collected 2018-08
CTGATTGCTGTTAGCGTTAGCGTTAGCGAAGCTCCTCTGCAAGAGGCAGCTCCTCTGTAAGAGGCAGCTCCTCTGAAAGAGGCTTGCTGAGTGCTGAGTGCTCCTTCAATTGTTTAATTATTAATTATTTCGGTAATTGTTATCTATAATCTGGTATTATCTAATAGGTTTTGCTGCTAAAATTAGGGACTCAAAATTGTTTGGCAACGACCTAACTTACTACTTAGATGGAAATGACTTTGAATTCAAAAGTAAGAAAATAAGGAAGGATTTAAGTAAGGAAATTATTTACGGGTATACCGAGTAAGGTCTGTCTTGATAGGAATTAGTAAATGTGATAACTGTATAATCGGATTTTATATTCAGGAGATGAAAAAAATCAAATTCTGTATTTAAAACCATTTGCTTCAGAAATCGGTACTGATAACTGATAACTGATAACTGATAACTGAAATGAAACCACGTCCCTATACAGTAGTCTTAATTATTCCCACTGGTATCGGTGCATCTATTGGCGGTTATGCTGGTGATGGTTTACCAGTAGCACGGGCGATCGCCCAAACCTCTGAGATTCTGATAACTCACCCAAATGTGCTGAATGGGGCACAACTCTATTGGTCATTATCCAATGCTCTCTATGTAGAAGGGTATGCTCTTGACAAATTTGCTCAAGGATGGTATGGATTACAACCAGTACATCAAAACCGAGTAGGTTTAATTCTTGACCAGGCCATTGAGCCAGAGTTACAACTTCGCCATTTACAAGCTGCCGATGCTACGAGAGCAACTTTAGGTCTAAATCTCACAGATTACATTGTGACTGACTCCCCATTAGGAGTAGAACTACGACAGTCTGAGTCTGGCGCATCTTGGGGTACAATAGCTAATCCTGATAGCTTGCTACGGGCAGCACATACCCTAATTCACAAAGCAAAGGCAGAGGCGATCGCTGTTGTTGCCAGATTTCCCGATGACGAAGGTAGTACAGCATTACAAGAGTATCGTCACGGTCAAGGAGTTGACCCCTTGGCAGGAGCAGAGGCAGTTATTAGTCATTTAATTGTCAAAACTTTTCAAATTCCCTGCGCCCATGCTCCTGCTTTATTGCCCCTACCCCTAGACCCTAACTTATCACCTCGGTCTGCCGCTGAAGAAATTGGTTATACATTTTTGCCTTGTGTTTTGGTTGGTTTGAGTCGTGCGCCACAGTTAGTGACAGTAAAAGATGGTTTGCCACTTCCTAATAGTATTTGGGCAAAACAAGTTGATGCGGTAGTTGTACCTGCGACAGCTTGTGGGGGTAGTGCAGTGATGAGTTTCAGTCAAACTAAAGCACAAATTATTACGGTCAGAGAAAATAAAACCCAGATGCAGGTATCACCCGAAAAGTTAGGTATCAAGGCGTTGGAGGTAAATTCATATTTAGAAGCGTTGGGGGTATTGGTTGCTCATAGGGCAGGTATTAGTCCGGAGGCTTTAAGACCAGAAATATTATCAATTCCTAGAATTCAGTAGTATAGCACTACGCATTTAGGACGCGGACATTGGTAAGGTAAATCCTGTTGGCGGAGCATTTTGGCATTGAAAACTCACGAGCGAGATTACATGTAACTTTTGACTTTGAGATTACCATCGGTGTCGCCTCGCAACCTTATGACTAAGGGCGGACTAACTTTTGAAAAGAAAAAAATTTCCTTTTAACTAATGCTCTTCCTTTTTAAGAAGAGGTAATAATTAATAATTAATAATTAATAATTAACAATGAATAATTGAACCATAACTTTATAACTCATCACTATGAGAATTACTATACAATATTGAGATAGATAACCTAAAGTCTATTTGATAGCTGACAAGTGACAGAAAAAATTCCTGAAAACCCGGAGATCGAACCACTAACTCGCATCCAAGTGTTAGTGGCAATGGGAGTAACAGCATTAGTATTACTGGCAATTTCTAAAATTTGCCTGCTATTTGGTATAAATTTATTGCCTGTAACTTGGAATTTGAGGGCCTTACTCTGGGGAGTAGCGATCGCCCTAGGTATTACTACTGCGAGTGGTTTAGTTTACCGTATATGGCCAGCTTATCGTCGTAGTGCAGATACATATTTAAAGTTAGTGCTAACTCCCCTGTTATGGCCTGATTTAGTTTGGTTGGGGTTGCTCCCAGGATTAAGTGAAGAATTGCTATTTCGAGGTGTAGTCTTATCTGCCTTGGGATTAGATACAGTGGCATTAATTGCCTCAAGTATTTTCTTTGGTGTTTTACATTTGAGTGGTAGGGAACAATGGCCTTATATGATTTGGGCAACAATAGTTGGTCTAGTGTTAGGATACAGCGCTTTGGTAACAGGTAATTTATTAATACCAATTATTGCCCATATTTTGACAAATTTGATTTCGAGTAGTGTTTGGAAGTGGGAACATAACGGAAGTTAAAAGTCAAAAGTCAAAAGTCAAAAGCAAGATTTTACAGACTCAGAACTTTAACGCTATAGTAATTTCAGGAAATTATTTCACATCTAAAGTTTGAAACTATTTGTGACATTTTTCAAGTTAATTAGTATTAATTATAGAGGATTAAATAATTTTAAATGACAGAATCAGGGTTTGATTTTAGCCACTACTACACATATCAAGAAGTAGTAAATTTTCTACATCAAATGAGAGAAAATAATCCTCATTTAATAGAGTTAAAAGTTATTGGCAAAAGCTACGGCGGACTAGATATTTTCTTAGCTACTCTGACAAATCAAAATACAGGAAAGGCTCAGGAAAAACCAGGATATTGGATTGATGCTAATATTCATGCGATAGAAGTTACAGGTTCGGCGGTTGCTCTATATACTATTTATTATCTACTAAATAATTACGCTAGTGAACCTCGAATCACTCATTTATTAGACAACTACACAATTTATATTTTACCTCGCATTGCTGTTGACGGAGCAGAAAAATATTTAACAACTCCTCAAATTTTGCGATCGAGTATTCGTCATTATCCTTATCCTGAAGAACGCGATGGTCTCCACTGGGAAGATATAAATGGAGATGGGTTAATTTTGCAAATGCGACTCAAAGATAACTGTGGAGCTTGGAAAATTTCGTCGGAAGACCCGAGAATTATGGTGCCTCGCGAACCCGATGAATTTGGAGGTACTTACTACAGTATTTTGCCAGAGGGAATAATCAAAAACTATGACGGTTACGATATTAAAGTCGCTCCCAGTAAGGAAGGGCTTGATTTTAATCGCAACTATCCCCATGAATGGCGACCAGAGGGAAAACAAAAAGGTGCTGGAGATTTTCCTTTTTCTGAACCTGAAACTCTTGCTGTAGCTGAATTTTGGCGAGAACATCCTAATATTAATGGTTTCATCAACTATCATACGTTTTCTGGAGTAATTTTACGTTCCTACTGTGCTCATCCAGACGAACACTTACCTGCAAAAGATTTAGACATTTACAAATTGATTGGAGAAAAGGGTACTGAAATTACGGGTTATGAGTGCATTTCGATTTATCATAATTTCTCGTATCCTAACAGTGAGAAGATTTCTGGTGGAATGATTGATTATTGTTACGATCGCTTCGGTTGGTTTGGTTTTGCTATAGAGCTTTGGGATGCACCCACGGCAGCGGGAGTTAAGAAGGATGATTATATTAAGTGGTTACAACGCCATCCTGTTGCTGACGATCTGAAAATGATGCAATGGAATGATGAAAAATTGGGTAGCAGAGGTTTTATTGACTGGGAAACATTTGAACATCCACAACTAGGTACTGTGGAAATTGGTGGGTGGAATTTGAAGGAAGTCTGGTACAACCCACCTGTTGAATATTTACCAAAGTTATGTGAGTCACAATGTCAGTTTGCTATTTCCCATGCTTTGATGTCACCTCGTTTAGCAGTGAGTCAGACGGCGATCGAGCATCAGGGCGGCAATCTTTATCATCTGGTAGTGCAGTTGGAAAATCAAGGATTTTTGCCTACTCATACCAGTGAAAAAGCTTTGGAGCAAAAAAGTGTTAAAGCGATAGAGGTAATGTTAGATTTACCTGATGGTGTAACCTTGGTGAGTGGGAAACAAAAGCAGGAAATTGAGCATTTGCAGGGGCGATCGAGTGAAGCTTTTAATTTTTTCAGTTTTTTTGCTCAACCTGGAAGTTATCGTTGTCATTTGGAGTGGGTGGTTAAAGGTATTGCTGGTTGTGAGATTGAGGTGACGGCAGAAGCGGAACGTGCGGGTGTGGTGAAAACTGTGATTACTTTGCCGGAGTAAGTTAGGGTATAGAAATCTTGGTAGTGGTGTACAAGTAGTGATATTCTGAAAAAAACTTAAGTGGGCGAGCAAATACTATTCCTCTAAAACCATCGAATTAAATATGTTTTCTGTTGCCTGTTACCTGTTGCCTGTTACCTGTTTCCACAAGAAATCACTACATCTACAGGACTACCGAAATCTTTATTCCAACCAAAGCATTTCCACAGGCAATCTCAGATACACCTTTTAACTAATAGACATCTGGTGAAAATCCAAAAGAGAATCAATTATTATCCAGAAATTATCAATTACTCGTCCCTGTTCCCTGTTCCCTGTTCCCTCTTTTCTGGAGAGGTCTAATTATCTTTGTTCTTCATTGATTGATTCATTAAACAATATTGTATTTCCAAATGGATCGATTACAGTCATTAACCGAGCGCCCCAGGGAGCATCTTCTATATGAGGATTCATAAAGGAATAATCACTACTTGAGATTTCTTTATAGTAATCGTCTATCCCTTTCATCCAAACAAAAATTGATGCTCCAGGACAGCAATCACCGTGATGTTCTGTAAGATGTATAGAAAAGCCTGCTCTTGAGACTTCCATATATACGGGACTTTTTTCATCGTGACGATGTTCCCATTGAAGTTCAAAGCCAAGGAATTTTAAGTAAAATTTCTTAGCCTGATCAACATCAAAAATTCTCAACCGAGGGATCACACGATTGAACATAATCTTTGTCATTAGCATTCTCCAGGCTCCAGAATAGATATTATATGATGTCCTGATAATGAGTGATAAAAAAGTTTTTGTTTGTAGTATTGCTCTAGCCCATGAAATACCTATCTTAGGGCTAAAGCCCTACTACGAGCTTTAATTATAACTATTCAACCGGATTTGATATTACGCAATGCCAAGTAAATTCATAACTGTTTTTTCTTCATGCAAATGCGTTTCTACAGACTTGTAGGCAGTTTCGATTTGCACTTTACAGGAATGTTCGCGAAAGCTGTTTAAAATAGTCCGTTTTTTGAGTCGATCTATTAAATTAGGCATTTCTTGCTTGCAGTGCAAACAATACCAATAAATTTGGGAATTACGGCTATGACGTAGCAGTTGAGTAGAGCAACAAGGACAGTTATTCATGGTTAAATTGTGATTTATTTTAAATTTTGTGAACAGCAAAAAATTCAGAGTGGAATTGAAAGTTAATTAGCTATCTCCGCTAACACAAGTTATTTATTGAATCAACTTTGTAGCTAGAGAAAATATCAAATTTGACAGTAAAAACTAGAGCCAGTTAACTATGGTTGTTCAACTGAACTTTATGAAATAAAGCTTTTACTTTTCTGTTGAGAATCAATCAGTTAAATTACTGAAATTTTTAATTGTAGTTCTGGTTTCAGAGAAGACTGATTTGGCAAAATCTAGCTATAACTAGATGGTTATTAAGTTTTGATTTTTGACTATTAAAAGTTGTTGAATTGCAGAGGTAACTCTGCTAAATAAGATTGACTAGGCGAAAATCATTTGTTTATTTTTCATACCTAATATATACTTAATGCTGACTGTGTGAGAAATTTCCTAAATCTATCAAATTATACATTTATAAGTGGAACTTAATTGCTAATGATACTTTAAATAAAAATTAATTGTGTATCAAATTTATCAATATTCCAAAAAAATTAGTATTTCAGAGTAACTACGGATGTAAAATACATATTTGCAAAAAAAAATCGTTACTCAGGATACATTTAAACTAACTATATTTTGTATCAAATTTAGCAATTTTTGCAGAGCATTAACATTAAAGCGACAATCTAATATTATATCATATCCAGTAGCATTGAATTGATAAATAATTCACTGAAGAACAGGAAATAGGAAACAGAAAAAATACTGTATTTATTTCATAAGATAAAGGCTATAAGTTACAGACTAAATAAGTAAGCATTCAGCTATTAGCATTCAGCTAGCCTCCTGGGTCGGAACTGCGTTAACAGCTTTTGGAAGAAAGAATCAAGCAAGGACCAAGGTTAGCTGAAAGGACTATTTCATTTATAACTTTTAATTATCCTTGAATACTAATTCCTCCTTCCAAGATAATGAGTTAATAAATCATAGCTGATAGCTATTAGCTGACCGCTGAATGCTTACCTAAATAATTGTGGTCTATCTATATGAATGAAAATTGCTATAAATTCAATAATCCTATATAAAAATTAAGTAGGTAGGTGGGAAAATTTACCGAATAATTAATAATTAATAGTTAAGAATAAATAATTAATAGTTGATAGTCAATTAATTATTTATTCAACAATTCACGCCTTAAAGCCTCCCCCTTTTAAGGGGATAAATTAAAAATTTTTCTTTTAGTCAATCCTATCCGTTTTAAGAAGGGGTAATTATTAATTATTAATTGTTCATTGTTAATTGCGGAAAGGTACGTCATTGCGACGGTCACTCCGTGGAAGGAAGCAATCTCAAAGGTATGAGGTGCATAAACATTTCGTTATATAGTGAGGTTTATTTGCGCCTACCTACTTAGCATTATGGCAAAAGTTGAATAGCTTTTTTGTTTCCCTGATTATGTGAAGATATAGGGATACTCATCAATATGAAAAAGGCTATATCTAAGTATGATATAATTTTATAGCAGTTTTCATTAATATAGAGTACAGAGATTTGGGGTTAAAGGAAGAAGGAAGGAGGAAGAAGGAAGAAGTTTTGTAGTCTACCTTTGTGAAAACCGCTATAAATTGGCAATGATTAATAATTTTACCAAAATAATTAGGTTGAAAATCCCGCCTTTTAAGGGGAAATGTTTTTGCAGGGTTGCTCAAAATACCCGTTACAAAAACAACTTCTGACTTCTGACTTCTGACTTCGTTAAATTTTCTGATAAAAGTGCTAATTACCAATGTCTGAAAATAATTCTCTCATCGGACAAATTCTACGTCAACGTTATCAAATTATTGAAAAATTGGGTAAAGGTGGTGGGTTTGGTGAAACTTATCTTGCAGAAGATTTAGATATACCGGAAATTCCTAAACCAAGATGTGTGGTGAAGCGATTAAAACCAACACAAAAAAGTGCAAAAGTTAAGGATTTATTTGAGCAAGAAGCTCGAACTCTGAATAAGCTGGGAAGACATGAGCAAATTCCAACTTTATATGCTTATTTTGAACATGACTATGAATTTTACCTAGTTCAAGAACTTGTAGAAGGTCACGATTTAACTAAAGAAATAAATCATTTTTGGCATGAATCTAAAGTTATAGATTTTTTAGCAGAAATTCTGGAGTTACTAATTTTTGTTCACGATAATAATGTGATTCATCGCGATATTAAGCCAGGCAATATTATGAGGCGCAAAAGTGATGGAAAATTAGTATTAATTGATTTTGGAGCTGTTAAAGAAGTTAGGACTATAGTAGTTGGTAATGATGGGCAACCTACCAGCACTATTACTATTGGAACTCCTGGTTATATGTCTGTGGAACAATTACAAGGTAGACCCCGATTTGCTAGCGATATTTATGCAGTTGGAGTAACTGCTATTCAAGCTTTAGTCAGAAAATCTCCTCAAAAATTTCCCCACAATATTTCTGGAGAAATAGAATTTGAAACTCTACTTTCTGGTATTAATGATGAGCTAGCCAATATATTAATCAAAATGGTAAAAGTTAACTGGCATCAGCGCTACCCAAATGCTAAAGTTGCTTTGGCAGAATTATTGAATATCAAACCAAACTTAGAATCATTAATACCTCAGCAAAAACAGGGAGAAACTATTAAAATAACTCCTCCAATTATTAACAATATTAGTAGTAATAATATAACTCAGCCTCCCGAATCAAAATTAGAAACACCTTCAGGTCAAGTGCCCCTAAATTCTGCTTTTTATATTGAGCGATCGCCTATTGAGTCAGAATGTTTTCAAGCTATTTTGAAGCCAGATGCTTTAATTAGAATTAAAGCTCCTCGGCAAATGGGAAAAAGTTCTTTATTATCTCGAATTTTAGCTCATGCTAGTCAGGAAGCTTATCGAACAGTTTATTTGGATTTTCAAACTATAGATCCAGAATTTATAGAAAATTTAGACCAATTTTTGCAATGGTTTTGTGCGAATGTTAGTGATGAATTGGATTTAGAGGAACAGTTAGATAAATATTGGAAAAAAGTTTTGGGAGTGAAAAAGCGATGTACTAAATATTTTGAGAAATATTTGCTTAAAGAAATTAAGACACCGATAGTTTTGGGGCTAGATGAAGTTGACCAGCTTTTCCAAAATCAAGATTTAGCAACACAATTTTTTGCTTTATTAAGAGCTTGGCACGAACAAGGTAAAAATAATCCTGATTGGCAAAGATTACGATTAATAATTGTTCACTCTAAGGAGGTTTATATTCCTCTGAATATTAATCAATCTCCATTTAATGTGGGATTAGGAATTGAGTTACCAGAATTTAACTTAGAACAGGTAAAAGATTTAGTACAAAGACATGGCTTAATCTGGTCTGACGCACAAATAGAAACACTAATGGAAATGTTAGGAGGGCATCCTTATTTAGTACGTCTAGCACTCTATGAAATTGCTAGCGGAAAAATGACTTTAGAACGACTTTTAGAACTGGCACCAACCGATGAAGGACCTTACTATAATCACTTACATCGACATTTATTGAACTTACAAAAAGATGAAAATTTGCAGACAGCAATTACAAAAGTTGTTAATGCAGAAACTCCTGTGGAAGTTGGTACAATTGAAGGATTTAAATTACGCAGTATGGGATTAGTTAAATTTCGGGGAAATGCTGTTGTGCCTTTGTGTGGTTTGTATAGAGAATATTTTCGAGTTCACGTTTAACAGTTATCAGTTATCAGTTATCAGTTATCAGTTAGAATAATTGGTATAAAGAAAGTAGGTTGGGTAGAGCGACAGCGAAACCCAACAAAATCAAGTAATACTATCTTTGATAATAGATAATTTTTTTGTGTACTTGCTTATAACCTAATAGTTGGGTTTCGTTCCTCAACCCAACCTACTAAATTATATTAACTATAAATAATTACGAATATTATAAGCGAAACCCAACAAAATAAGGCAATACCATCTTTGATAATAGATAATTTTTTTCTGTACCTGCTTATAACCTAATAGTTGGGTTTATCCTTCGGATAAGCTTCGCTTTTCATGTCGCGCAGCGAAACGTACCTCAACCCAACCTACGCTTATTACTTTTCCCTATTCCCTATTCCCTATTCCCTATTCCCTAGCACTATGAATAACTATGAATATTATATCGGTGGTAGTCTCCCAATTAATGCCACAAGTTATGTTAACAGACTTGCTGATAATGATTTATATCAAGGTTTAAAAAATGGAGATTTTTGTTATGTTTTAAACTCCAGACAAATGGGAAAATCCAGTTTGCGCGTCAAAACTATCCAACGTTTACAACAGGAAAATATTGCTTGTGTCACTATTGATATGACAGAAATTGGCACCCATGATATTACTCCTTCGGAATGGTATGCCAGTATTATTGATACTATTTTGACTGGCTTAAATTTAGATGATGATTTTGATATTGAGGAATTATGGGAGGCTAATAGTCAACTTTCTCATGTCAAACGTTTTAGTAAATTTATAAGTGAAATTTTATTGCCATCTATTTCTCAAAATATTGTGATTTTTATTGATGAAATAGATAGTACCCTCAGCTTACCTTTTAATATTGATGATTTTTTTGCAGTTGTGCGAGATTGTTATAACAAACGGGCAGATAATTCCGATTATCAAAGGTTAACTTTTGCCATGATTGGTGTGGCAACCCCAGCAGATTTAATTAAAGATAAAAAACGCACTCCTTTTAATATTGGTAAACCGATAAAATTAACAGGTTTTAAGTTAGCTGAAGTAGAACCTCTAGCAAAAGGTTTAGTCGATAAAACTACCAATATTAATAAGTTGATGGAGGCAGTTTTAGATTGGACTGGAGGGCAACCATTTTTGACCCAGAAAATTTGTAAATTAATTAGTAATAATCCAGAAAATGTACCAGATGACCAGGAGGCTGAATGGGTGGCAGATTTAGTCAGACAGAGAATAATAGAGAATTGGCAAGTACATGATGACCCAGAACATTTAAAGACAATTCGCGATCGCCTGTTGGTGAATGAAAAACGGGCAAGTCGGTTATTAGGTCTGTATCAGCAGATTTTAATCCCCCACACTTTAGAACTCAGAAGTCAGAACTCAGAAGTCAGAAGTGATACTCCCCACACTTTAGAACTCAGAAGTCAGAACTCAGAAGTCAGAAGTGATACTCCCCACACGGACCACACGGACTACACAGACCATATTCCCCTCCTGGGAGGGGTTAGGGGTGGTTCTCACACCCAAGCAGACGACAACCCCGAACAAATGGAACTCCGTCTCACAGGTTTAGTAGTAAAACAGGAAGAGCGGTTGCAAGTTGCTAACCGCATTTATCAAGAAGTGTTTAATTTGCAGTGGGTGGAAAAGGAGTTGGGAAAGTTGCGCCCCTACTCTGAGGCGTTTACTGCTTGGGAGGAGTCAGGATGTAAGGATGAGTCGCGACTTTTGCGGGGTCAAGCTTTGGCAGATGCTTTAGCGTGGTCTGTGGATAAAAGTCTCAGTAGTCAAGACTATCAATTTTTAGCTGCTGCTCAGGAAGTGGAGAAACAGGCGATCGAGCTGGAAAAGTTGGAAGCGCAGATAAAATTAGATGCTCAGTTAAAAGCAAACCAGATATTAGAGGAGGCAAAGCAAAAAGTAGAGCTTAAGTTAGCAGAAGCAGAAGCAGTGGGTAAAAGTATTACTTCTAAGTTATTGTCTAATTCTGGTAAATATTTTGAAGGGTTGTTGGAAGCATTGAGAGCAGCCAGACAACTACCACCTTCTAGCCAAATATTCCAACCTCAAGCAGATAGTAAAATGCAAATAATAGATGCTCTGAGTCAAGCTATATATATAGATGATGGAAAGTACCGAGAACTTAACCGTCTTCAGGGACATGAGAGTTTGGTCATAGGTGTAGCATTTAGTCCGGATGGAGGGACTATTGCTTCTGCAAGTGCTGACAAAACAGTGAAACTCTGGAACCAACAGGGGAAATTATTGCAGACTCTAACCGGCCATGAAAATGAGGTTATAGGTGTAGCATTTAGTCCGGATGGAGATACTATTGCCACTGCAAGTGGTGACAAAACAGTGAAATTGTGGAACCAACAGGGGAAATTATTGCAGACTCTAACCGGCCATGAGGATGAGGTCATAGGTGTAGCCTTTAGCCCCGATGGAGATACTATTGCTTCTGCAAGTGCTGACTACACGGTGAAATTGTGGAACCTTAAGGGGCATCTGTTGCAGACTCTAAGAGGGCATGAGAATTCGGTCTTTGGTGTAGCATTTAGTCCGGATGGAGAGACTATTGCCACTACAAGTTATGACAAAAGAGTGAAATTGTGGAACCAACAGGGGAAATTATTGCAGACTCTAAGAGGGCATGAGAATTATGTCTTTGGTGTAGCATTTAGTCCCGATGGAGAGACTATTGCCACTGCTAGTGGAGACAAAACAGTGAAACTGTGGAACCAACAGGGGAAATTATTGCAGACTCTCATCGGTCATCATAATTCGGTCTGGGGTGTAGCGTTTAGTCCTGATGGAGAGACTATAGCAACTGCAAGTTGGGACAAAACAGTGAAATTGTGGAATCTTAAGGAGAAATCATTGCAGACTCTCACCGGCCATGATGATGAGGTCAATGGTGTAGCATTTAGTCCTGATGGAGAGACTATTGCTTCTGCAAGTGATGACAAAACAGTGAAATTGTGGAACTGTCAGGGGAATTTATTGCAGACTCTCACCAGCCATGAGAGTTTGGTCAATAGTGTAGCATTTAGTCCAGATGGAGAGACTATTGCTTCTGCAAGTGATGATAAAACAGTGAAATTGTGGAACCGTCAGGGGAAGGAGTTGCAGACTCTCACCGGCCATGATGATGAGGTCAATGGTGTAGCATTTAGTCCCGATGGAGAAACTATTGCTTCTGCAAATGATGACAAAACAGTGAAATTGTGGAACCAAGAAGGGAAATTATTGCAGACTCTCACCGGGCATGAGGATAGGGTCTATGGTGTAGCATTTAGTCCCGATGGAGAGACTATTGCCACTGCTAGTCGTGACAAAACAGTAAAATTGTGGAACCGTCAGGGGAAATTATTGCAGACTCTAATCGGGCATGAGAATTGGGTCATAGGTGTAGCATTTAGTCCCGATGGAGAGACTATTGCCACTGCAAGTTGGGACAATACAGTGAAGTTGTGGAACCAACAGGGGCAATTGTTGCAGACTCTCACCGGCCATGATGATGAGGTCATAGGTGTAGCATTTAGTCCTGATGGAGAGACTATTGCCACTGCAAGTTGGGACAATACAGTGAAGTTGTGGAACCAACAGGGGCAATTGTTGCAGACTCTCACCGGCCATGATGATGAGGTCAATGGTGTAGCATTTAGTCCCGATGGAGAGACTATTGCCACTGCTAGTCGTGACAAAACAGTAAAATTGTGGAACCGTCAGGGGAAATTATTGCAGACTCTCACCAGCCATGAGAGTTGGGTCAGGGGTGTAGCATTTAGTCCAGATGGAGAGACTATTGCTTCTGCAAGTTGGGACAATACAGTGAAATTGTGGAACTTTTGGAAGTTCGATCGCCTCCTAGAATGGGGTTGCAATTGGATGCGCGACTACCTCGAAAATAATCCAACTGTTAGTGAAAGCGATCGCCATTTATGTGATGGTGTTGGGGAGTAAGTTTGTTTGTAGTTGGGCTTTAGCCCCTCAATTATCTCTGGGCTAAAGCCCAACTACGAGCCCGCTCATAAGTGTTTGACTCAAAGCGATCGCCATTTATGTGATGGTATTGGGAAGTAAGTTTGTTTGTAGTTTTGCTCTAGCTCCTAAAATGAGATTGCTTCTCTCCACTCTGTTACCCTCGCTGCGGACTTTACTGAAAAGTTGTCCGCAGCGAGTGGAGCGTAGCGTAACGTGGCAATCTCTAGAATCTACGGTGAAACCATTGAGATTGCTTCTCTCCACCCCGTTACCCTCGCTGCGGACTTTACTGAAAAGTTGTCCGCAGCGAGTGAAGCGTAGCGTAACGTGGCAATTTCTAGAATCTAGTGTGAAACCATTGAGATTGCTTCTCTCCACTCCGTTCCGCTCGCTGCGGACTTGACATATTAAATTCCTCAAACCATTGAAATTACTTCTCTCCACTCCGTTCCGCTCGCAATGACAACTGTTTAAGCGGACTTGATATTACTTAATTCTCAATTAAACCTAATATTATAAATAAAATAAGCTGAAAAATTGAATAATTTAATATTTTTTTTAGACTATAAAAAACTCTATTAAATATCTATTTAATCAAAAATAAACTTATCTCAATACTATTCTTTTGCTATTGTAAATATTCTTAAAATTCCCTCCTGAAAAAGGGGATTTTTGCTACGAACTTCATAGTTTATATGTTAGCATAAGGCATCAAATATTCAAGACTTAAATAATCCCATAATTAGACATCTCCAGAAAAGGTTCTGAAACCCTTATAGCACTGTTCCAAAATCAGTATTTTTGGAGAGGTCTATTACTTAAATTCAAGAGCTAGCTAAAACTTAGGAGAAATTCACAAGTGAACTTAAGCCCAATGGATAGCGAATTAGTCAAACAAACTAAATATTGGCCCTTGCTATTATCTGCCCTGTTGTTAAGTTCCTGTGGTGGTGCGCCACCCCCACCACCACCCCCACCTACAGCAGTCACAATAGCAAGAGTTGACGAGACTCAAGTTGCAGAAAGTACAGAGTATGTCGCAAGGGTAGAAGGAAAAGAAAGAGCAACTATTACACCAAGAGTCAGCGGACAAGTAAGGCAAGTATTTGTATCATTAGGTAACAGGGTTAAAAAAGGAGACCCCATACTACAAATAGATCCCTCTCAACAACAAGCAATTCTTGATAGTAATATTGCTCAGATAGGTTCGGCTAAGGCACAATTGGATAGTGCGGAGGCTCAACTAAGATCCTTGAGAGATGATAAAACGGAACTAATTGCCCAAAGAGAATTAAATTCGGAGCGAGCTAATCTAGAAAATGCTAGAGCCAACCTTCGTCGAGAGCTTCAGGAATTAAATAGATTACTAGCTGAGTCTAGTTCCTTATCAGAAGAAGCTAATTTAGAGAATGCTCGAGCAAGTCTGGGATCGCAGCGTCAGGAACTAAATAGATTAATCGCTGAATCTGCGTCCCTATCGGAGCAAGCGCAAGTAGATGATGCTGAAGCAGCTTTACGAGCGCAGAAGGCAGAAAAAGATAGAAGAGAAGCAACTTTAGAATACCAAAAAATTGAACAAGTAAGATTTTCTACACTATACGAACAAGGAGCAGTTCCTAAAGAAAGGTTCGACCAAGCGACCCGCGACATTAAACAAGCTGAAGCAGAAATAGATAACATAGAGCAAGAAATTGAAGCAGCAGAAGCACGGGTTGAAAGTGCCAGAAAAGATTTACAAAGACGTACAACTACTTTAGATGCTCAAATAGCAGCTCAAAGAGAAGTTATTGAAGCTTCTAAAGCACAGGTCGAAAGTGCCAGAAAAGATTTACAAAGACGTACAACTACTTTAGATGCTCAAATAGCCTCTCAAAGAGAAGTTATTAAAGCTTCTGAAGCACAAGTTGAAAGTTCTAAAAAAGACTTGGAACGTCGTATTGAAACTTTAGATGCTCAAATAGCTAGTCAAAACCAACTCATTGCATCTCAGGAAGGTCAGGTAGTTCAAGCTCGCAGTCAACTACAACAAGCGCAAGCAAGTGCAGTAGCAGAGCAAGTAGAGTTACAATATTACGATATTGTTGCTCCTATTGGTGGGGTAGTTGGGAATGTGCAACCGAAAGTTGGTGATTATGTAGATACTCAAAGTGAACTAACCACTATTCAAGACAACAATACTTTAGAAGTTAATATTGATATTCCCATA
>JAAUYL010098088.1_pt1 | contig 15333 bp, 13 predicted proteins | sample 7278011 | NCBI WGS metagenome assembly JAAUYL01 (sample SAMN14350225, study PRJNA611818) | marine sediment metagenome | isolation source: surface marine sediment (1.8m) | place: French Polynesia: Moorea | collected 2018-08
AGAAGTCGGAAAATCTGGTCAGATCCCAATGCCGTGATGATTTGCACTTTTATCCTCTGATCCGACTGGAAGGCCATGTTCTGTGGGACAAGACAAAAGAGTAATCCAATTAAAAATTGCCATTAGCAAGCAAAAAAGCTGTCAAATCACTAATCAGGAAAAATGGGAAAAGAAGGAAATTCGTGATACTGATGTTGTAAAATGTAATATCAAATGCATTTCATGTAGTTTTTCCCATCCGATTTCGAAATAAACTTGTGCGAATTTTTCTTATTTCGCCAATTTTATCAAAAGAACCGCTCAAGTGTAACGATGATAATGGCCTAAGGCCTTGGAAATTGTGCTTACCATTAATCCCCAGACACCATTCAACCTCAAAGCGGGATCATACTTGTGCGTCAAGGAGCACAAGAGGTCGATCGCGCCGTTGTCCAAGATCGGCTCCTTGGATGGGCTGAACTCCAGGATGAGGTTGCACAAGATCGACGAAGCTTTGACCATGCAGTCGGTCGACGAGTTCGGGTTCTCTAGCATTGCCACCAGGGGTTTCCAGACAGGATGATCCTAAAAATTATATGGAGATTGTCGAAAAATCATTATCACTCTTTTCCTTGAATTTCCTCCATACTTGGAATGTTGTTCGTAGAAGCTGAACAGATCTTGACAAGGAATGTAAACAGGAGACTGCTGCCATTTGAAGCTTGACGTTGTCCGTGTCCTGGATCGAGGCCACCAGCATTTCCATGAGGTTGTCCGTCTCGATGATCTTCTTGCGGATGTCCTCGTCATTGGCGGCCAAGGCGGAGAACACCCGGAAGGCCGCTCGCTTCATCTCTTTGCTGAGGCTGTTTTGTGTCTCTCGTTTCTGGACCATCTGCTCCAAACGTTGACGGGTCAACCCACCCCCTCCACCGGAAGTTGCCGAGCCCAAGCCGCCCACGTTGATGAGCGAGGCAGCAGCGCCATTTCCGTTTCCGAGGAGGCTGGCAAAACTCGGGGCTCCATTCAGAATGTCACCAGGACTTAACTGGTCACATGGGTCCCACCTAACAATACGTAAAACAAACATTGAAGATGTTCGGAGAAAGCGTTTAACCATGCGTTACGCACCACAAGTATGAAGCGACAGTGCTGATGAGATGATTAGAAATGGCCGCCACCCGCTGAAGATCACCACTGGTTTCGATTAAATAGGCCAGGGTGTCGGCCGCAACAATTCTGGTTTCGACATTGTGCTCCTTTTTCGTGAGTCTGACAACTGTCGGCAATGCCTTGTAAACAACTTTGGGATCACTGTCGCATAATACTCCACAGCTGAAAACAATTGACAATTCTAGATTCGCGTTCGGAAATTTTTATGGAGGTACTTGACATTTACCGGTACAAATAGGTGATGACCATGGCGGCCGCCAGTTGCATTTCTGTTCGATGGTGTCGTTCCATCAGCTGGACGACTGTGTCGAGTAGCATGATGCCGTCCTCGGAGGCCGTCGTGGCGACAACAGAGGCCACAGTTTCGTTTCGAAACACCAGGAAAGCTAAACATTGCAACGCCGGAAGCTGGACGTCGGGCAGAGGACTGACAAGGAGTTGATGGAGTGCACTGACCGCTCCCTGCGACGCCAGAGCCGTCTGGTGTTCGGGGAGCTTGCAAGCGTGCATCAAAATGGAGGCCACCGAGATCTGGTTCGACGTCGACAGCGGCATCAACGCCAGAAGGTGGGGGATGAGACCGGGATCGGCATAGAGGACCTCGACTGGCGTCTCCGGGTGGCCAAAAATCGTCCTCAAGCAGCACAGGCAGGCTTCGACAAATCGCGGTTCTCGCGAGGTCACGATACAGTTTAAGAGGACGGGGACCACCCCGCACTCATGAAGCACTTTGATGTGAATCTCATTGCCTTTGGCCAAGGATCCCAGGGCGTAAGCGACGCCGACCTTAAGGTCGACGCTGCTGCTGTTGCTGCTCCCCTCCTCGGCGATTAAGTTTAGGAGCCTCGGGACAACACCAGCCTCGATGACTCTGTTCTTAGCCTTGTTGCTCCCGATGAGCGCGCTTTTCATTTGTCTGCAAATGGATAATTGACAACTTGTCAAAATGGCAGATCATTACGCGTTGAGTTTTCAGAACTTACATGACAGCGTCGAAGCATTTTGCGTCGTCGTTGGAAAAGATGTCGTCGATAAAGGTGCGATTGCTGTCAACGTCCTGAAAGATGGAGATGGTTTACCGGCAAGAATCTTTAAAAGATCCGAATGTCAAGTCGTTACCATTATGGTGGGACTTATCCCGACCATCGCGGACTCCGGGATCGCCGAGAACAAGTTCAAGGGGTTGCCGTTGCTGCCGGAGGTCTCGATGTCCAACTTGACTTCGGCCTGGCCCCCGTTGTTGACGAAGATGTTTTGAAAAACAACAAAAAATCAAAATATGACCTCCTCACGCGGCCCGACGACGCCTTTTTGACTTTCAGAATTTCAATGGCTGTCTGGAAGTTTATCGGTCAGAAATAGTGGTTTAAAGCCATTTTGTTTTCTTCCTTCGAGAAAACAAAGCCAATCTGGCAACATCGCAATGGCCTCGACATTGAGTGCTGCCAGATTTCGGATTTCTGCTTTTTGACGCATGATTATGTCTCAATTAAAACTGTTCAACAGCAAGGCCACAAACAAGATCTAAACTTTGGCCTTAACTTCAGATGCGAGAAAACCGTCAGAAAAAAGAGAATGAAAGAACATCAAACCTGACGGTTGGAGACTTTTGGCTTTTACAGAGAGTCTTTGGTTGCCAAGCTTTAGACAGTCTGGTAGCGCTTGTACACTGCTGAAGCAGGGTGCGAAAAGCAAAATAATAAATTTTCCCGGCGCTGTGCGAGCTGCTGCGAGGTCGGAGAGCGAGGACTTACTTGGCTTTTACCGTTTGCGCTTAGAGTCTGAGCCTCTCGTCTTTCGCTACAAGAACGTCTTCGGGTCTTCGCCGAGGCCGTTTAGAGTGGTGTGCGCCAACGCAACGACCAGAAGAATAGGAATAAGAAGTAGCATAAGAACGTGAACAGCGAACAGATAGTAAAGAAGAACAGAACAAGAAGCAAGCAAGGGCAAGAAGACGAGGCCGTTAAAAAGCGATAGCGATAGTTACTATCTGGCAGTGCTACGAGAAAGGCTGTCCGTGGTTGTGGCGGGGTTCCTAAAGCGCCAAATAAGAAAGAAACTTTGGCCTTTGGGCCTCGTTACCACTTGCTCGGTACGCGGGCGGACGCCTTCCGACATAAATAAAGGCCAACGCCAGGCAAGATCGGATTACTTCGCAGCTCCTGCTCTTGCCTCAGAGGCTGACATTAAGTCGTGGTGAAAGGAGGAGAGATCAAAAAACGGCCAGTCATCATGATGGAGTCCGCTCCGCCGATCGAGACGGTCTGCGCGGCCATCGGGTCGCTGTACCACAACCCCGATCCCAAAGAAAAAGAACAGGCTTCGGTGTGGCTGCAATCCCTTCAGAAATCCGTCTACGCCTGGAAGGTAAGGAAATCATAAATAACAAATCGACATTTTTCTCGAAAATCTGCTCCTGCATCCTTGTAGGTGTCAGATGAAATATTGCACAGGAAGCCAGACGTGGAAAGCTGCTACATTGCCGCTCAAACGATGCGGACGAAAATTCAGAATTCCTTCCACGAAGTGCCCGTCGAGGCTCACATTTCTCTACGGGATTCACTGCTCGAGCACATCCAGGGCGTCGACGAGGCCACCAACGCCGTGATCGTGACCCAGTTGAGCCTCGCGCTCGCCGACCTCATCCTCCAGATGCCTGAGTGGAAGAACGCTGTGCCTGATCTCGTGACGAGGCTGCAACACCAAAGACCCTGGGCTCTGCTCGAAATTCTCGTAGTTCTGCCCGAAGAGGTCAGCTCCCGCCATCTAAGGCTGGGTGCCAACCGGCGGAACGAGATCTTGGAAGAGCTGAAGACGGCCTCGGGCATTGTCAACGACTTTCTCAACGCCTGTGTTAGCGTTCAGACGAACAACTACCAGTACAAGCTCAACGCCTTCAAGTGCTTGACGTCATGGCTCCAGATCGGAGCCATCCACCTGGAGGGGATTGACAATAACGTGGTCTTACACGAGGCCTTGCGTTCGTTGGCCAACGTGCAGGAATACTCCATGACGCACGAGGCGGCCTCGGATTGCGTGATCGCCTTGCTGGTTCGTCTCGAGGAGGTCGACAATGCCAACGACATGACCGGCCTCGAGCTCAGCGTCTTCACGCTCGTCCGGAAGCTGGAAGAGCCCTATCATCTGTGCGTGGCCTCTGAGGACCTCGAGAAGGCTTTGAATTTGTGCCGCGTCTTTGTCGAGCTCGGAGAAACGTTCCTGTCGAAGATGATGCTCTACACTCAGGGCCCCCATTTCGCTGTGTCGATCTTGGACAATGTTTTAATCTGCTGCGGTCACCCTGACTACGAGATCCCGGACATCACCTTCAATCTGTGGTACCGGTTGTCTGAGGAGCTTTACCAACGGAACGATGACCACTTGACGAACTTGTTCAGGCCCTACATCGAGCGGCTAATTAACGCATTATGCAGGTAAAAATTCTCGGAAAAAAGAATGGAAGAGAGCAATGCAGTAAAAGCGGTTCTGACGGCAAAAGTTGAGCCGAAATTGCATTTTCAAGGAAGTTTCCTCGTCATTTTCGTGTCCCCTTCGATTTGACAGAACTTTCTACACGAAAAGAGAAGAGCAACTTGACTTTTTAACTTGTCAATAAAAGAATCGCTAGCGAGTTAATGGGGGTACTGCTAACTTTTGCTTTTTAACATTTTGCAGGCATTGTCAGATGGAGCCCGACTCCGACGGGATCCTCGAGGATGGGGATGATTTCAGCGAGTTCCGTAGCCGAGTTGTCGAGCTGATCAAGGACGTCGTGTTCATTGTTGGATCGGCCAACGTTTTCAAGCACATGTTCGCCTACTTGAGCCAGAGCGCGGCCGCCAACTCCTCGTGGGAGACTGCCGAGGCCGCGCTCTTCCTGATGGCGGCCGTCGCCAGGAACCTCTTTCCAAACGAGAACGAGAACGTGCCCCCCGTGATGGAATGCGTGTTGAACAGTACCCAAAATCAGCACATGGCTGTGCGTCACACAAGTATTCGACTTGTCGGTGAACTAGGTAAGGTGTATCATTGTGACTGGCAGTAGTAGAAATCTCCTTAATGGGAATATGTCATTTTTAGAAACGCAATGCTCACATGTGACATGTTAATCAACTCAAAATAAGAAGCGCTCCCCTTTCCCTCTAATGTATTTACTTGCAATAGAACATGCTGTATTTATTTGGCCTCGCACAAGAAGCAAGAACTCATCATCTACTTGAAAGCACTTGATAGCAACATTACCTATAGCAGGGTTATGGCAGCAGCCTCGGCTTCGGCCTCGCCTCCACTTAATGTTTATTGCATGTTGTTGGGAGAGCTGAGCACGGAAATAGCGTCTGCATTCTTTAATTTATAATGAGAAACGAAACTCTTACGATTCCCTTCTTTTTTTCTTTTTTCAGGCGAATGGGTAAATCACCACCCAGAATATTTGGAGCGAATTCTCAACTGGTTAGTCCTTGGTCTCAACGAGCCCAGGCTGGCAAGCCAATCAGCGACTGCTTTGCAAAACGTCTGTTCTATGTGCCAACGCCATATGACGCCACATTTTGAAGGCCTCGTCCAAATCATAAGATCGTTGGACTCGTTCCAACTCAAACCTCTCGCTGCCGCCGGCCTCCTCAAGGGTGTCGCGGTTCTCGTCAGTGGCATGCCGTTCGACCGCATCGAGATGGCGATGAAAACCCTGATCGACCTCCAACTCCAACCCCTGGCCAAGTTGACCGAGGCTGCCGCGACGCCAACGGGTAGCACCCCGACCCCGAGGGTGGTCAAGAACAGCCCGAGCGACCCCGTGTTGTACTTGGATCGACTCTCGGCCGTTTTCAGGCACATCAACCTCAACGTGGAGCCCGGCCAAGGCCATCCCGCGGCCGGCCTCGCCGTCAACGACGTCTGGCCAGTTGTCACCCAGGTGTTCAGCATTTACGCCGCAGACTCGCGGATTATGGAGAGGACGTGTCGAACGTTGAGATTTGTGATACGCTGCGTTGGAACCCAGTCGGCTCCCCTGGTCGAGCCCCTGGTCAAGATGCTTGTCTCGCTCTACATCGTGCATCCCCACAGCTGTTTCCTCTATTTGGTAAGGACAAACACGCCATCATTCCTTTCCTTCTTTTTCTGACCTCGCACAGACCAAGTTTTGTTTGGTCAGAAAGGATATGATCGTTCGAAAATGATGTTTGCTTTTGACACTGGGGAGCTGACACTTTTTTCTTTTCAGGGCTCCATTTTGGTTGATGAATACGCTCACATAACAGGTTGTGTGGCAGGTCTCTTGGAGATGCTGCGGGCATTCTTGCCTCCCACCTTCGCCTTGCTCAACACTCCCGTGGCGAACAACTCTACCAACGGCGAGGCCGCGGCCTCGGCCTCTAACAACAACGCCATCGGCAGCCTGAAGAACCACCCCGACACCGTGGACGACTTCTTTCGACTGAACGCGCGCTTTCTCCAGAGGGCCTCGATGCCCTACTTGGAGTGCGACTTCATTCACTCGATCCTTGACTGCGCGCTGGCCGCCTTGTACCTGGATCACAAGGATGCCAACGGTAGCGTCATGAAGTTCTTCTTCGACCTCTTGCACCTTGGACGGTCGAAAGAGGACAGGGACGACTATGAGACGAGGTCCGAGGCCATCCATCAGATCAGGCAGGACTACGGATCCAGGCTGGTCGACAGTCTTGTCAACGCTGCCATCTTTCACCTCCCGAGCTACACGTTCCACGACATCGGCGACGTCCTCATGGAGCTGATGTTGCTCGAGAGAACGACGGTGTGCATGTGGTTGGAGGCCACCCTGAAAAACCTGCCTGGACAACAGCAGCACAGCATCACCCATAGCCAGCTTGTCAAGTTCCACAAGCAAGTGACGACCTCGGAGGACTCGAGCCAAGTGTCGGGTGCCGTACGTGAATTCAGTCGACTCTGGAGATGATGCCAATAAAGAAGAGCTCCTCTCGGTTACACAATTAAAAAAAGAGTTTAATTTTCTACCAATACACATATTCGTTCGTGAATGCTCCCGCTGCTTCTCTACAAGACATGTGAAGATGACAGATAGCTATAGTGATAAAATGCAAATTATAGCTAAGTAAGTAGTTGAATACTAAAAATTATGCGACTTAATCATGACTCGAACAAATTTTTTTGCTCAAATGGGGTGATACCGATAAGATAAATAATCATGCAACCAAACAAAGATCACGGTTGGTGCAAAATGTCTTTGTCATTCTGAATTTCGAATCTTGAACCCAACTTTTTCCCCCTGTAACAGCTGTAGGAAAAGTGCATGCGTTAAATGATATCTAGCACTAAAAACTACATTCCCATTCCAACCATAACCAACATTGGAAAACTCAGCTGCAGATCCTTGGCAGATTAAAGACAGTGTCAAATGAATGGATCTTTTTTAGTGCTTTGTTGTTAGAATTTGTGTTCCACTTCCACCTGGGCAAAAAGGTAGCTAGTTACCAATTGCAATAGGCTCAAAATTGCATGCCAAATGTCTTCTCCCCCAGGAAAAAATCCAACCAACAACCAGTAGAAACAGAATATAAACCCCCTAACCTTGCTAACCTAACCCAACGTAAGTAAGAATGCAAAACGAAAGTTAGAGGCCTCTTTACAATTAGCTGTGTATTACGCCTGTAATTCAGTCTGAAATAAAAAAATCTTAAAAACCTAAGTAGATAAGTACTATGATCAACAATTTATTTTTTGTCATTTGTCGTGTCTGAATGATGTGTCGTTTGACTTAAATTATGCGCTCCCTGCTGTGTCGAGGAGTCCCTGAGGTAAGGATATTACGTAAAGAGAGCGATTAGTCGAGCTAGACTTTTTGAGGCAAAATGCTTTTAAAATATTTTTGTGTCTTCATTATTCGAGGCCACCATTTTTTCAGATTACTGTAAAACGGTTGTATTTGAAATAAAAAAGTATATTATCTTCTTGCTATTATGTGCTTTTTGAGGGGAAAAGTCGAAATTGTGACAAAAAGAGTTATATAACCGGTTTGTCGACTTGACTCACGGTCTGTTTTTGTAAGCAGCAAGTGGCACTTTAAAAGATAGCAACAAAACAAATGAAAAGAAATCGATATCTGAATCTGATCATCAATTTGTCGTGATTCTGATTTTCCAAGGAATGGTTTCTCATCTCGCATGAAGCCTGATCATGGGTAGTGTTGGCTCATAGCTCAGACCCCTTGAGTCGGATCTTTAAAAAGCTTGTGCCTAAAGTTTTAAGAAATCGGGAAGATCAAAGCTTGCAGCCAAAAATCGAGTGAGTGTCAAAATCAAGATCTTGAATTCTAATCGTTATGAGAGCTTGTCGAAGCAACTCCAAGATCCTGTGACTTTCCGAAAGATCGAGGTCAGAAAGGCGAGGCGGCGATGTTCGATTCAGCAATGGACGACTTTGACGAGAGAGACGAGACGAAGCGCAAATCTCGCAACCAGAGTGAGAAAAAGCGGCGAGACCAATTCAATGTCCTGCTCGCCGAGCTCTCAAGTATGGTATCGCCAAGCTGTTTGGAAAGTACAGCCGAAGGCGGCGGCGGCGGTGGAGGCCAAAACTCGGCCAATCGGAAGATGGACAAGACGACCGTGTTGTTGGCAACGATAGCATTTTTGAAGCAACAGAACGAGAAAAAAGCTCTGCAAAACGCCTCGGACAAGGAGGAGCAAAATGACGCCATGGCGGCTGCTTCGTGGAAGCCCTCGTTTCTGTCCGACGAAGAGTTTGTCCATCTAATGTTGGAGGCAGTCGACGGCTTCGTTTTGGTGTTGAACGTCGAGGATGACGGGAAGATCGTCTACGCTAGTGAGGGAGTTGCGTGGCTTCTCGGCCACGTACCGAACTCTCTTCTCGATTCCAAGACGTCCATCTTCGACATCACCGCCGCCGAGGACGCGCCTGTTATCAAGGAGGCCTTCAGCGACCGGAACATCGAAAACATGATTGACAACGGCCTCGAAGAGCGATCCTACCTTGATTTGTTCGTCCATTTTGAGAGGGGAGGCGCAAGCAAAGAACTGATGTCTTCCGACGATCGGCCGAAACACGAGCTTGTCAAACTGACCGGCTTCTTCGCCAAGTGGTCTTGCAATTCCAATCCCAGAAAGTAATATTCAACAGAATACCTAAACATTATGTTTTCGTACTTTCAATGTTGTTCCAGTTATCACGATCAATCGGATGGTGGCCTCGGGTCAGACGACGACAGCCTCTCAGTCAAAAGTTGCACGAGCGCGGCTTCGAGAAATTTCGCGATGGGCGGATTGTCGAGCGGAAACCTCGGAAATCCAACCATCCCCAAAGAGGAGTCGAGCATAGTTTTTGTCTGTTCAGCACGTCTTCTGGCTCCCCAACTTGTCAGGGAAATGCCTGTCGTTCACGAGCAGTCGGCGAAGAGCGAGTTCACGTCCAGATATTCGTTGGAATGGAAGTTTCTCTACCTCGATCATCGGTGGGTTTAAAAAAAGATCAAGTCGGGATCGATCATACATGTCATTTCAAGCCATTTTCCGGTAAAATTACAGAGCCCCGCCCGTGATCGGGTACCTGCCTTTCGAGGTCCTGGGGACTTCCGGTTACGACTACTATCATGCCGACGACCTCGATCGCATAGCAATGTGCCACGAGTCGCTAATGCAGACGGGTGAAGCCACCAGTTGTTATCATAGATTCCTCACCAAAGGCCAGCAGTGGATTTGGCTTCAAACCCGGTTAGTCAATGTGGTCAATCAATATGGTTTTTTTGTCTGTTTTCACATTTTTTTCATTCAGATACTTTATTACGTATCACCAATGGAATTCTAAGCCCGAATTCGTGGTAGCCAATCACAAAGTGATCTCTTACAATGACGTCGTTTCCCATCTGAAAGAACGGAACGGCATCGGGGAGCCTCATGGTGGCCTCAATGCCGGAAGTACAGCCGGAGACACGGACGCGTCGAATGCCGGCGACACGAAATCCGCAACCTCTTACGGTTGCCCAACGTCGCCAACCTGGTCATCTAAGAGCTCACTTTGTGGTTCTAGCGGGACTGGCATGACCTCAAGACTGAGCCAGAGCTCTTGTCGATTATCAGGTATTACATAAATACTTCAATCCTGGTCTTAAATTGTTCTCAGGTGCAACTTCAAAATATCGAATTTTCAGGCGTGTCTGACAACATTCCCAACGTTGGCAGTCTCGCCATGAACAATCTGAGACCGGAGGCCCCGAGCAGCGCGATGACTAACAGCGCCAGCGGTGACGCCTTCAACTTCATGCCGAACAATATCAACTCGCTCGACCTCGATAACGCGGCCTCCAACGTCATGGACGAGAGCTTCGACGTCTTCCAGACGGCCATGGCAGCTGGTCCCGGGGGCGACGGGGTGGTCAATGCGGGTGGCATTCCCGGTCCCCAAGGAGCCACCGGAAGTGCGAACCCCCTTCTTATGGAGGCCGCTCCCGCCATGGATGTTACGGGCCAGAGCCTCCGTTCACAGGGAGGACAATTTCTCACTCCGGTACAGCTTCAGCTCCAACAGCAACTTCGGGCCAAGCATGCCGAATTATCGAGACGAATAATTGAGCAACAAGAAGAACTGAGGAGAATCTCCGAGCAATTACTGATGACACAGTATGGTCTAATGCCTTTAGCTGTCACCCCCGTCGCATTCACGCCAGCCAGTTGCGTGCCAGGATCGGCCTCGGGAGCGAGGCCGGGCATGATGGCAGCCGGGCCGGCCGTCGTTGCAATAAGCCAACCGCCTCCCCTTCAGCCTGGCATGTTTTCCAGCCTCGATGGTGGAGGTCAAACAAATCCCCAGGGAGCCTTCTCACAGCAACAACAGCAGCAGCCTCAGCAACCTCAACAAAGCGCTAGCCAAGACTCGTCAGTCAACTCTTCAATGCAGCGAAATCATAGCCGATCACAGCAGCTTGGAAGCGGCAACAGCCGACCGAGATGAGGATCGAAAACATAGCCACTGTTTAAAGCCTAGATATCTGTGATTTTGTCCTACATATCTATCCACATAACGGTAACGTGTCTACAAAAATTCCAAATCAACCTTAAATCGTTGCTTAGATGCTTAGAATCGTAACATATCAATGGAAGACGAAAAAGGCCCTGTAGCTACTTACTTTTCATGATGTTATACCGAAATAGATAAAATGACCGCCAATCAAACACACTGTTTTGACAGGCCTTTGCTATGCCATTTATTTTTCTTCTTTGCTGTAAGTGTACGAGAACTCCAAGTCCATCATCCTTTCTTATCTCAGCCTCCTGGCCTCGCGCTCGGACTCCAGCAGGGTGAGGATGTCGCCTTCGCGGACGGGCCCCTTGACGTTCCGGATGATTTGTCGGTTCTGTTCACCGAGGAACTCCACCTTGACCTGGGTACACTGACCCTGGGAGCCGGTACGTCCCAAAATCTGGAAATCGAAGAAAAAAATTGTTGAAAACACTAAAGTTACAGAGCGCAGCGCTAGAAATTCATCTTGGCGAAAAAAACACGAGAGCTGCCAAACTCCATGGCAAAAGACGATTTTAAGCAGTCAGTGACTTTTCCCAGCTTTCATTCTCGCTCTTTTCTGTTGAATTTGCACTTGCTTCGATTTCAGCAAATATCGTGAGTCAATCTTGCGGCTAGGATTTTGACATATTCCACGGCTGTTTCCTCGCGAAAAACACTTTCTGAGGACGGCCTCACCCTGGGCCACAATTTGGCACAATTTTTACCTTGATAACTCTAGCGAGTGTCGTAGTTTTGTCCATTTTGATGTGGAGGTTGCCGGCTTTCAACTCGGGGAAAATTTTCGAAAAGGAAGCACCACGTTGTTTTGGGAAACAGCGTCAGCTGAATCGCAGGCGCACTAGCGCCATCTCTACGACTTCCGTTGAACTACGTGAAGGTCTTAGGAAAATTGACAAATCTCACCTACTTTCTGCGTCTAAAAGTCAGATGATTTCATGTCAGCCAACAGTTTGGCTATGTTTCTACACATTTAAAAGGGTTTTATCAACTTTTAAAGTTTTAAAGTCTTAAAATTTTGACATCTTTTTCATCGAATCGTTGCGTCTCTAACGTTACTGGCCCAAGCGGAGCACCGCTGAAAAATGGCGCGAATATTTGAATTAGTTTGTGAGTATATAATTACTTGTCCATGGTGTTCGTGAAAAATGAGTAAACCGTATCCATTTCTTAAAGAGAAACACAAATTGTTTAAAAGTTTGGCTAAATGCAAAAGTTTTTGCAACATACATTTTTTGCCTCGCCTCTAGAGATCTACCGCTATTTTTGTGTCAAGGTGGGAGGACTCGACTGGCGCGGCGGTCGTTTGCATGTGACTTAGAATTAATATTTTTTGTTGAAGTTGTTTGTGGAAGTCCGAGGCCGCTAAAAATCGGGATTGTCCGATCGCGGGTTATAGGGGGGTTCGCTCCGTTCGGAGGCCGCTTCGCGGCCCCTCACTCACTCACAGCTACTTTCACTCGCTGTGGCCGAACACCGTAGAATTTTTCTAGAATTTGATAAAGCGAGCTGAACATATAAAGGCAAACTTTTTCCAGACTTTGAAAAAGTTTGCGTAAATATTGCCATCAAGAGCATAGGTTTAATGCACGTTTTCATCTTAATATACTTTCAAAGGATGATTTATTCCTAAAATTGTAAAACAGAAACAGAAATTTTCTAAACCTCAAATGAAATATTCAGTGTTAGACTTGGTTATTGAAGCATCTTTTGACGAAGCGTTCGACGGAAAATCGACGAATATTTCCCAAAACATAAAGTGTCAAGAAAGTCGATGATTTTATCCGGAGAGGAAACTCAAGTTCCAGTCTAAAGATGGTGTACATGGGCGCGTCAATCACCTCGGGCAACCGAGCTTCCATGGATCTGGAGCACAGCGACAGGAACGGCTCCAACGGCCACTCCGTCGACACGGTGAGGTCGAGCTCCGACCGGGATCGCGATGAGACTTCCGGTGATGATGAGCGTGAGGGACAGATCAGGGTTGGCAAAGATTACCAGGTAAGACCATGTTCAAGCTGGCTGCATTTAAATTGGACAAGATTTGAAACATTGGGGAATATTTTGTATCCTACTTCGCCAAAAGAGAAAGGCATCTCAAGAGTCTAAGCAATGCAATTGTATACTTTACAGTTTACATGCGTACTGCCAAAGTTGCATAACAAAGCATAAGCAACCAGCTTCGCCTTAAAACTTAGATATGTGCTTATTTTAGGTTTCACCGCCCAACTTCATTCCACCGGACCAACGCCGTCCTGAACAATGCCCGGAGCGAGCTCTTCTCGTCTGGTCGCCATGCCCTACAATTACAAATGCCAAATTGGACGAGTACATCCAAGTCTCGAAGGAGAAGTACGGATACAACACGGAACAGGCATTGGGGATGCTTTTTTGGCACAAGCACGACCTCGATCGGGCCGTCCAGGATCTGGCTAATTTCACCCCGTTCCCCGACGAGTGGTCCGTCGAGGACAAAGTGCTCTTTGAGCAGGCCTTTCAGTTTCACGGAAAATCCTTCCACCGGATCCGCCAAATGCTCCCGGACAAGTCGATCGCGCAGCTGGTCAAATACTACTACGGGTGGAAGAAGACCAGGACCAGGACGAGTCTTATGGATCGCCAAGCTAGGAAATTGCAGGCTCAACGGGAAGAGCTCGGCAAAGTTGCCGCAGCCTCGGCCCTGCCGACGGCCACCGAGGCCGGCGAGAAGACCAAGGATGCGGCCAACGATTCGGGTGCAAAAGCGGCAGCCGCAGCCTCCAACACGAGTCCGAGCTTGAGCGACGAGGACGACGAAATGGACGCGACGACGGCAGGGAAGCCGAGATGCTCAAATTGCGGTATCTTGTGCCATGTCACGCACACCACTCCCAAAGGCCAAATGTGCGGGACCTGTCACCAGGTAAACCATACTTGATTTAATTTGAAGCAACGTTTATTTATTTCGATTTTGCTTTTTCAGTACTGGAATAGAAACGGTCAGCTACGGCCGACCACAGGTCCGGCCCGGAAAGACGGGACCAAGAGCGGGCAGAAGTACAACACACTGATGAAGAATGGTGGCAAACCGCCCAGGGGAATGTACATCAACCACGACGACCTCGTTACTTTGGCAACCGGACCTCTCCAGCAGGGTGATCAGCTCCTGAAATCAATGGATCGGGAAATCGTATCCTTGAAACGGACGGTAATTGATTCGGAAGGATTAACATGAAATTGAACATGTTGAAATATCTAAGAAATCTCTTCGCAGGTCCAAAATAACAAACAGATTTTGTCTACGGCGATGCGGAGGACACAGAACGTAAAAGTTGAGCCTTATCGCATTCCCGATCCCGCGACCAAGCTGAACGCACGATGGACTAACGAGGAGCTCCTGCTCGGAGTCCAGGGTGTTCGCAAGTTCGGCAAGAACTTTGGCATCATCGCCGAAGTAATTGGGACCAAGACGGAGTCGCATGTGAGGTCGTTCTACGTAAATTACAATCGTCGCTACAATTTGGACAACGCGCTCAAGGAATACGAGGCAGAACACGGGCCGTCGGGCATCGAGACTCCCCCCGCAGACCCCGATGAGTCTGAGGAGCCCAGCACGGCGGACACCGTTGAGAACAGCAAATGAAGGAGCGCATATTATAACTGATTGTATAGTGAATTTTATTTATGAATATAATATTCTCTTGGGTTTGGCTTTGGGATAAATCATTAAATAGAACTCAATCAAGCAAATTCTTAAATACAAAGCTGAAACTCGGAAAAGACCAATAAATCGAAAGTTAATACAACTGCCTTGCACGAATATCTATGTGAACTATTTAATCTCTATAGACAGTAGTTCTACAATCCATTGACACCTACACGTTACTTAAATATCTAATCTAACTGTGTTTTAAAAGCAGATGACTTGCAAAGTGGTTATTAACGTACAGTACCCTACGAAGAAGATTTGTCGTAAGCATTGCAGCGAGCCATAAATATCAAGGCAAGAATTACGGTAATTTTGGAAAAATGCACACAAAAATGTAATATACAGTTGTTTCCATTAGCCTATAAGCATATTTCTGGTGTTTATGATTAAATTGATATTGCAAATTAGGACTTTCTAAAAGTTGTTGTCAAGACGCGACGAAAAAGTTTAAAAAGTTC